>Ga0224527_1000030_pt1 | contig 108577 bp, 86 predicted proteins | sample CBST0metaG_FD_179882 | JGI IMG/M metagenome (GOLD analysis project Ga0224527, IMG submission 179882) | Peat soil microbial communities from Stordalen Mire, Sweden - C.B.S.T0 | ecosystem: Environmental > Terrestrial > Soil > Wetlands > Peat | place: Sweden: Norrbotten County, Stordalen Mire...
GTCGCATCGTTTTTCCCCAGTTTTCAGGCCGTTTGCTAACCACTACAGGGAAATTCTAGATCAACAATCTTCGCAAATCATCGGGTTTTATCACGGTTTTTCCGGTTTTTCAGCGACGACTAATTATGCGGTTCAACACATGAGTTTACGGGCTGCGTTGGCGGAAGTATCAGTGAGCGCTAGTGGATTAGGCGGGGCGATGCTCTGAGTACATAAATCTGAATTTGATCATAATGAGAGAACCGGGGCGGCAATGTTCAACTTTGCTGATACGGTTTTAACAATTGCCGACGCATCAAGTAAATAGACACTTCTAAGGTACTTTTGGCTTCCGACAACGGACGAGAACGTGTTGCGCAAGCCCATGCGGAAGAAGAAGGGGGGGAACACACCGGCTTCCATGAGTACCTCGGCAATAGCTCCGCCTAGCCCGCCGTCAACCGCATGTTCCTCGATGCTGATAATTCCGCCTGTTTCAGATGCAGCCGCCATAAGCGTGAAAGCATCGAGTGGCTTGATCGTATGGACGCTAAGGATGCGACAGAAAATACCTGCTTCCGCCAAGGCATCTGCGGCTAGGATGGCCTCTCCCAGAATCCCACCGGTAGCCGCCAGTGTCAAGTCCGTTCCGTCGCGAATCGTCCGGATCGAACCGGGGAGGAATGTCTCCTCATGGCGCAAGTTCACCGGCGCGGTCGACTTATCAAGACGCACATACGCAGGACCTCGATGCGCAACAAAGTACCGGGCAATTTGAGCGGCTTCCCAAACGTCGCAGGGAGAGAACACTTCCATCCCTGGCAGCGCGCGAAGAATCGCCAAGTCCTCGGTGGCATGGTGGGAAGCACCAACTGCCCCGTAGCTCATTCCCCCGCCAACACAGACGATCTTGACGTTTGCGCGGTGATAACATATATCGTTGCGAATCTGTTCAAGACAACGGAGCGTCGGGAAATTGCCAATGGAATAAGTGAATACAGAATGGCCTTCGAGTGCTAGGCCCGCCGCAACACCCGTCATATTCTGTTCTGCCACGCCGACATTCAAGAATTGACGGGGAAATTTAGCAATGAAATTATTCAACACTCCAAAGCCGAGATCGCCTGTGAGGAACAGTAGATCAGGGTTCTGCGGAGCCAGTTCAGTCAATGCTTCGATAAACGCGTCTCTCACAAAATACCCTCCAATTCGGCGAGAGCGGCATCAAACTCGGCGCCCTTCGGAATGCGGTAGTGCCAAAGCACGGTATCTTCCATGAAACTCACGCCTTTACCTTTTGTGGTGTGGGCAATCAAGCAAGATGGCATGCAAGGTGCGAACGGTACAGCGGCAAGTGCATTCTGTAGAGCGTCGTGGTCATGCCCGTCGACTTCCCTAACACTCCATCGGAACGAAGTCCACTTGTCAACGAACGGTTCGAGTTCGATCACTTCGGATATCGGAGCAATCCCCTGGATTCGGTTGTAATCCACAATGATCGTGAGATTCGAGAGGCCATGGTGAGCAGCAAACAATGCAGCTTCCCACGTGGATCCCTCGTCACATTCTCCGTCACTCAAGAGGCAGAACACGCGATGTTCTGCGCCTCGTAATTTCGCCGCATAGGCCATTCCGCAAGCAATCGAAAGTCCATGCCCCAACGCTCCGGTGGATACATCGATTCCAGGCAACTGGTGAGAAACATGGCCGCACAATTCGGATCCGTCCTGATAATGTGTCAGCAGTTTCCTGGTCGGGAAAAAGCCGCGCTCGGCAAGAGCAGCGTAGAGACCGCCTCCAGCATGCCCTTTGCTCAGCACGAATCGATCGCGATCCTGGGCTTCCGGATTCCTGGCATCCACGTTGAGAACACCGCCATAAAGCACCGCCAGGATATCCGCGCAGGAGAAGATGGCACCGATATGCGCTCCACCTCCCCGGTTGGTCATATGAAGAGCATGTATACGAATCCGTTTAGCCAACTGCCTGCTGTCGATTTGTAACTCGGTTCTGCTTTCCTCGTGGAAGCTCATAAGACACCCGCGGTTTGGTCGAGAATCCCATTTGCATACCGGGAAGTTGCGCCGGTCCGAATGGCGAACGCATCCTCAAGACTGGTCCATCCGAAGCGCAGGGATTGCCATTCATCTGGGTTGAGCGACCATCCAAACGCGCCTAGATTCTCTTCCAGTTGTTGCGGTGTCCGGGCGCCGGCAACCACGCTCGAAACGCCTGGGTATTGCAGCACCCAGCGGAGCGCGACCTGCGCGACTGACTTGCCGTGTCGCACTGCGGTTTGATGGAGGATGTCAAGTGCCGATCGGGTGCGCTCGAGAAACTCCCTCTGAAAATGAGGCAGTCGACGCCTTCGATCGTCGTGTCCAAATTGGATGTCAGGTCCGTACTTCCCGGTGAGAAGGCCCTGGGCAAGGGGTCCGTAGCACATCACTGGAATCCCATGCTGCCGGCAATACTCCACCGCCCCGGCAGAGGCTTGCGAATTCACAAGAGAAACCGAAACCTGCACAGCCGAGAGCGGAAAGACTGCGTGTGCTTGCTCTATCTGTTCCGCGGAGCAATTGGACACCCCTACGCCCAGCACCTTCCCTTGTGCGTAGCAGCGGCCGAGCGCTCCCATTGTCTCGTCGAGCGAAACTGCCGGGTCGGGCCAGTGCATCAGGTAGAGCGGAAGACAATCAAGTCTCAGCCTTCGCAAGCTGCTGTCAAGTGCCTCGTATACCCGCTCCGGCCGGCAATCCCGAAACGTAATGGCACGCTCCTCCGCGTTCCGTTTGCGCCAGGCCACCCCAAACTTCGAACAGATCGTTACTTTGGTCCGCCGATCTCCAAGCGCATCTGCCAGCATTTCTTCAGACCGTCCCAATCCATACACATCGGCTGTGTCAAATACGGTGACTCCGCATTCTTGAGCCCTCCTTACGGTTTGTGCAGCAGCCTCCAAATCGACGGAGCCCCAATCGGTGCCGCCAAGAACCTCACATCCCAGCGCGAACTGAGACAGTTGCCACCCCGACGAGCGGTCCATTCGACTCTCCACTTCCTACCTTTGGGCGTAAGACTTAGGTGAAACAACGCGCCAGATAGTGCGCGCAAAGATGGCAAAGTCGCCGGCCAGACTTTGTTCTTTCACGTATTTCACACGGAGAGCATTTTTCTCTGGGAGATACCGCTCTTCGTACACTCGATCTGCATCGACCGGCCCAAGCGCTTCACTGAGTTGGAATAACTGCAGCGAAGCATAGTCCGTAATTCCGGGCCGAATCGACAAGATCAGGGTCTCATCGCCGGTGTATAGTTGCGTGTATCGCGGCAGTTCGGGGCGCGGTCCCACAAAACTCATTTCGCCGCGCAGTACGTTGAAGAGTTGCGGTAGTTCATCCAATTTGTATCTCCGCAACATCCACCCAATGCGCGTGACGCGCGGATCATCTTTTGCCGTCGACCCGCCCCCACGACGCTCTGCGTCCGCAACCATGGTCCGAAATTTGAATATCCGAAAAACTTTGCTATCTTTTCCGGTTCTTGCTCCTCGGTAAGTCACGCCCCCGGGGGAGTCGAAATAAACCAAGAGCGCGATGAGAACAAGGAGGGGAAAGCATAACAAAATGCCAGCCAAGGCGCCCGCTATATCGAAGCTTCTTTTTGCTCGCTCACCTGCCCCTGTCAGCATCGCGGGACCCTTTCAATCAATCGCAATGGAAAGCCCAACAGCCCGCCGATTGCAAGGCGATCACGGCTTCTGGAAATAGATGCCTCCGCGCCGATCGGGCGTAAACGGAACTGCGATCCTTCGAGAAGCCAGAAACTCGTCGACAGCCTGTCGCGCCCCAAAGCAGGTTCCGTAGTCATCGATAATCACGAATCCATTGGAGACTACCTGATCAAACAGGGTGTCAAGGCAGCAGCGCACGGAATCGTACCAGTCGGCATCGATCCGAAGCACTGCGATCTCACCAATCTTGTCGGAGCTTACCGACAGGCTGTTCTGGAACCAGCCCTTCGCCATGTGTACCTTTTCCCGCGACAGTTTCAGTTTGCGATACAGCAGGTTCTCCACGGCATCGAAAGTTCCCAGGCAGGATCCTTTCGGAAGGGGTCGAAGGTGATGTCCCGTGGCGCCATCGCGGAAGTCCTGTTCGCCGGGATCGGGAAGGCCTTCGTAGGAGTCAAAGAGCCAGAGGGAGCGATCTGAAGCATCCTTCGTCTGCATACCCATCAGAGCCGCAGAGCCTCCACGGGCAACGCCACATTCCACCAGCGCACCCGGAGTGTGTTTCGTCAGCACGGTGTCGATAATCGAATAGGTCGCTTCCAGGCCACTCCAGCCGACAAGCGAATAGGGCATTACGCGAAAGACGCTCCACGCCTGCCTCACCTTCGCCCCATCGCCCTTTGCAGCTGCCAGAAGAACGAAGCGTAGATACGTGAGTCGGATTGCAACGCGATAAGCGGTAAATGCCGCCTTGTAGGCGGGCTTGAATATCCAGCCGGGCAACGCCGATTCGACCACCGGTAGAATTTTTCTGACGGCCCGCTGGAACAGCGAACGGTGGTAAAGAGTATTAGCAAAGGTCGACATTCCGAAGTCTCCGTAATGATCAGGCAAGAGATGTAGCTTGTTGATGGGATATTCCTGGCGCAACCTCTTCGAGAAAGCGCGCGAGTCGGTTGTAGATCGTCTTCGATCGGTACCCGGTTTCAAAAAGTGTCCTGGCGTTTTCTCGCATTTGAGCGCAGCCCTCAGGATCGCTTACAAGAGCGCGAATACAAGCGGCCAGCGACTCGGGTGATCCGGCCACGTACTGCATACCAACGTCGTTGCTTGCGATCAATTGCGCCATCTCGCCAGGCAGGCACGACAACAGGACCAGCCCCGCCGCCATGTACTCGAAAGGCTTGTAAGGCAACGATTGCGTAGCGTCGCTGGCGTAGGAGACCAACCCGGCCGTGCACCGGCTCAACAGCGCGATCACACCAGGATGCGATAGCCATCCGGTGAAGCAGACGGAGGGAAGGTCGCGCGCCGTTACCTCTAGGCGGTTGCGATCGACACCATCGCCTGCGATGAAAAACCTCACCTTTGATCCCAGCGATGGATAAAGCAGTCTGGCTGCCTTGACGACCGTATCAAGATCGTACGAGTGGGAGAGCTGCCCCACAAATGCCAGATTCACGGACCCGGAACACAGGTCGTGCGCGAGGTTCAGGCGTTCAGATTCGACACGCACTGCGTCGTCATCCACGCCGGTGTTGTCATAGCCGAGTGGGAACATGGCGCTCGAGCGTCCAAGTCGCGGCGAACACAACGCCAGGGCCCAGTCAAGGTAGGTCTGAGAGACCGCCGTAATAGTCCCCGCGCTCTCGAGAATGCGCCTGGCGCGAAGGAATTCCGAACGCAGGAGGCGCTTAGCCACGTTCTTAAGTAGCCGAGGAAATGCCCGCAGATATACCTCGGGCCATATATCGACGACGTCCACGACCAATGGGATATTCTCCTCCGTGGCAAAGGCCGCAACCGCTTCCGAGAATTCCAACGTGTGGAGACACACCATCACCACATCGGGACGGTCGGCAACCGACAACTTCTGCATCGCCGCCCTGAAGGACCGCGCAACGCTTCGATTGTGGCGAATGCGCTCGAGCGAAATGTTCCTGCTATAACCATTCCCTGCAAGCATCCGAAGCATCAGATTCGGCCGGAGTTTGATCCGCATGGGCCCCTGCCGGTGCGACTTGACGGCGTGGTCGAAGTTCGATGTCCACCAAGTGACTTCGTGGCCGACGTCGGCCAGCGTATTGGCAAGCGTGCCATAGCGTAAATACCTGGAACGCCCATCCAGTCCAGGAATCGGTTCGTAATCGACGCACAGCCATACATTCATAAATTCAGACTCTTCCGAATAGCGACCGGCCAGCCTATGATCAACCCCTCGACGATAGCGATTTCACGCAGCGAAGGCGTTTCATCCGCAACAAGCCTGATCGCCGGCAAAACTTCCGCAGGGGTTGACGATTCAAACGCACATGCGGTCAAGCTCGGTTTGCTCCGCTGTTGTTGGATTGAATCCCGCGCCGTCCGGCGAGCTCGCGAACCGTGAAAGCGGCTCTCTGAATGGCACTCTTGACGGCTCGACGACAGCCCGGGGGCACAAACCTAAATGTTGAAGCGCGCAAGAGGAGAAACCCGTATGCACACGATTCTTTTGCGGTCATGACAGGACGGGAGGCGGAAAGCGGGTAGTGTTTCTGTTCACATAGCCTATAGGCCGAGCGCGTCACTTTGCCTTTCACGATGGCATTCACAAAGGTGAAGTGATTGTGCACTGCAACGAGCACATCGGAGTCCGCGTCCAGCCTGTCTGATGCGCAATATTCAAACTGCCATGCGTTCTCGAGCGGATTCAGGACTTTCAATAATTGCCGACGGTCCCAAAGCGTAAATACCGCAGTGGCTCGATAAATCCCTCCAACCGGAATCCTGATTGCGCTGCCATCGTCCCATTTGCCCATACGTCTCCATAGGTTTTCATACGTCACCAATTGCAAAGCCGCAACCTTCGCACGCTGCGCACGACATACTGACTCAAGCAACCGATGTGTGTCGACCTTTCGAGTCAGCAGCAGATCATCCACCGAGAGTAGGACGTAGTCGTGGTCAATCATTTCGAGCCCCCGGATGAGGTTGGCGCTCCATGATATGTCCGGACCAATTGCGAGGGTAGTAAAGCCAGCCGGGGCCTTGTCATAATTGCTCATGAGAAACCGCGGAAATGGGCAATCCGGCCAGTGCGCCGCCATCGTCTGGGACATTGCGGGCCAGATATCCGAATATGCATCGCAACTCGAAATGAGCATGCAAATATTTGCTCCTTTTCGATTTGCGACATAGTCAGTTTGCATATATTTTCCTCAATGTAAGGTAACGGCTAAAGAGGTAATCTAGCGCCTGGCGGCAGTAGTTCCGGCCAGTCACACGTCCGGCTTTGACCACCTGCAGAGTTCTTCAGCAACCACGGTCTTCTTTCCTGCACTCGGATGGAACAGAGCCTGATTGAAGAGGCATTCCTCTAGCCAGCGATCGGCTTTGCGACACGAAGCACCATGACGAGATTCCTTGAGCATAGAGGCTTCGGATTGCCGGGGTAAAACAGCAGGTTCAGGCACAAGTTCAATAAACTGCGGATTGGATTGGTGACGATGCGGTAGCAGAAATGGGGTATCCCCGACCATAAAGGTTGCGGCTCTCCTCCGAGATAAACAATCTCCATGCCGGCTTCTTTCGCAAGATAGCTAGCCTTACTGCTGCCCAGCGTCGTCAGATGCGTAGGATCGCCGTGTTGCACGCCCAAGCTGAACGGAGAGTCGCCGTTCGGAAATCTGGCGATAAATACTGCGCCATGCTTTGCAATCCGCCGCATCTGGCGCAGCAAGCCGACGATCTCGTACGCGGGCATATGCTCAAGCACATCGAATGCCAGAACAAGATCGAAGAAGTCGCTTGCCAAAGAGTCAAGAGCCTCGTTGCCATGTGCGCTGAATGCACTGAATCCTTTCTTGCGGGCGCGCTGCAACAGGAGTTCGTTGACCTCCGTCCCTTGGATTTCCCACTGGCGTCTTCTCCCGTAAGTTAATACTCCCCCATTGCCGAAGCCGATCTCCAGAACCCTGGATTTGGGGGGGAAGGCCGCATTTGGTAGCCGGATGATGGCTTTCAAGTCCGCCTCCTGGCGGGCAGTCATCATTCCGAACTGTTCATCGTCCCAATTCATCACCTCGGCATAGAGGTCGCCGTACTCGCTCGGCGATCCAAAGGTGGACAACGGCAAGCTGGGCAATGGCAAGCTGGATGCGGGCTTGGACTTGGGCTCCGTGATTATTTCATCTTGAAGCATGTTCGGACTCTCCTTTTCAAGGAACTTCGTCAGTCAAGGCTTCGTCGATTGAGTCAATTCAACTGAAACTCTTCCCGTTTTGCGAAGGACTCAATCTCCATAAGGGATGCTGGATCTCCCGTCTTTCTGCAAAGCAGGAATATGCACACCGCTGCCGCTGGGAAGATGCCCGAGAGCAAATCCGACGGCCCTTTTGGGAACGGATAGAACGGCCGTCCTGCGACTTGCTCGACCTGAAAAACGCCTTTGTATTCCAGGACGCTGCGCAGGCCGGGTACGGTGAACCCACGAACATGCATTCCGCCTGTGCTGATGCAGGGTGGTTGCGAGCCCATCAAGAGGAGCACCCGGTTGTGAAACGAGGCGAGGTTCGGAACACCGACGACCAGAGTTCCTCCCGCCTTAAGCTTCAGCGCAATCTGCCACAACGCCTGCACCCAGTTCTTCAGATGCTCAAATACCTGGTTCGCTATGACAACGTCAAAGAACCCATCCGGATGTGGAATGCGGTCGCACTCGAGGTTGGCGAGCTGCGTTTCGATTCCTTTCGAGCGGCAGAGATCTATGTTCATCGGCATAATGTCGAGTCCGTGAAGCTCAGCCTCTGGTATCACTGCCCTCAGTGAGAGGAGGTCCGTCCCACTGCCACAGCCCACGTCTAGGACCTTTGCTCCTCTTTGGCGGCGAGCTTCCATCCACCCCAGAATCACCTCACGGCCAAAGAGGTCCTCCTCCCGGGTATATTTGTTCTTGAGCGACGTAAGCATTTGTCGCATCGGTTTAGATCCTCCTGGTAATTCTTCCATCCGCGTACGCTCGCCGGATGGTCGTACTCGATGCCCAGAAACAACTGGAGCAGACTCCGCAGGGAGTTTGCTCCAGCACGAAAGGGAGTCGACTATTCCGCACGAAGGTATTGTGACCTTCAATCATCCCCATCCCTGCAATGCCTGCCACGGACGGGAGACCCTTTGAAGGCGGCCGGCGCTTAGCCTTCGGTCCCCGTCAGACGCGGCGGCCCTTGGAGCGTGCGCCCGATCGGTCGAGTTGCCGAAGGAAGTGGAACCCTCTGCCCGCATAGGAGGAAGAGTATGTACCATGACACTGCGCGAACCAGGAATCGGACGAAATGCAGATCGAGCATCTCCGCGACAAATGCTGCAAAAATAAAGGCATTTGTGTAAAACGCAAATCCGAAAAGGTCTTTTCGCCTCAATATGAACCTATCGGCGAAGGCGAAGGCAACCCCCAACGCCCCCATGCCGATGAGCAACCCCGAAAGACCGGCAAACCAGTAGAATGTCCCTTCGACCGTGGGCGCAGCCGCGCCGCCTGTGTAGAGATCGGGGAAAGACTCGGGGAAGAAAAGTACATTCTCGTAAACCGTCATCATTGGTGGCTTGCTCGGCCATAGAGCTCGTGGCACCCAGAATGTCGCAAGAGATACAAGAAAGTATGGCGCTCCCGTATAGCCTGTCGTGTCTGTTACATCGACGACACGAGCCATGGGTTCGGGGCCGTTGAAGCGCGAAAAGAGCCCGTCATAAAGAGAATCCGCAATGGATTGACTTTGAAAGGCGGCCTTAATTAAGGCTGTGTCGGCCCGGGTTACTCGAAAGGCTACGTAGACAAGATTTACGCAGATGAACAGCGCAACGACCAGCCACACCTTGGGGGTAAAAGCGATACGCTTGTAACCGTAATGCCTCATCACGGCGGCAGTGACTACCGTCTCCACGGTTAAGTGCCGATACGCTCCAAGGAATCCAATAAGAATTGCGAGAATAAACAGGATCAGAGTCAGCTTGCCGTGGCGACGACTTTCCAGATAGGAGTAATATGCGATGACGAAGGCGAAATACATGCAATACATGCCTGCATACAGGGGGCCCGTGCCGCCAAGGCGATTGTCTCTGAAGTCCTCTATGCCCGCGAGGAATTGCATGATCCCGCCTTCAGTATGCGCTAGGTACCAAAAAGAGAACAGACTGGTTAGCACAAGGACAAAAATCGCCCTCGGGAAGACCCTAGAGTTTATTCTCAGAATGGATTTCGTGGCACGCGAGCTCCGCCGTGCGGACCTGCGCTTATACCAAGAGTACGTCAACTGAAACAAGAACATTCCCGAGGCTACGTATGCCTGTCCGCGCACGGCTGGCGCGAAGCGACCGGTGAAGGAAGTGATAGGGGTGCTGCCACTGTGCGTGTACCCTCCCAGGTCCACCACAACCGGCGAGAGGACAAACTGGAGAAGACAGTAAAGGACAAAGACATTTCGCGCCGTTATCAGCTCAAAATCCGACCGCCGGCTCTCAAGGATGATCGGAACCAGGCAAAAGGTGCAAATTGCGGCGGTAAGCAGCCAGAAGAGAACCATGGAATACCCGGTTTCTGTCTGCGGCGCAAGATTGATAACAGTAAGAGTGCCGCAGACAAGCAGGACCAGGAAGACCATCAGCCTTGGAGCCGCTCGCTGCGAACGTCTACGCCCGGCAAGAGGAATCGGGTTTGACAGTGCGCTCATTGCTGGTGCCCCTTACTTCGCAGCGCCGGTATCAGGTTACGCATGCGGATCGGCCAGAAAGACCTCGCAATCAGGGTGAAGGCAATGAGTCCAAGGACCACGACGGCGCCGCACCGAAGAGCAAGGAGAAAGCCGTTGGGCGCAATCATTGCCGGCAGCAGCATCTTCTCCGCGCTCCATGTCACCACCGCAACCGCTGCAACCGCGACCAGGATCGTTAGCACACGGATGTCCGCTAGCCTGAGTAATTGCCGCGGCGCGAGCCCGAACAGAAGGGCCAGGACCCCCCCCAGAATCAACCACCAGGAAACCGCGTAGGCCACGCAGATACCCTGAAAACCGATGGCACTGCTAAACAATGTGCCCAATCCGAAGTACAAGCCGAGGACCAAGAGGCCGCCGATCGCGGGGGCGAGGTGTAGATTCTGGCCGTAGAAGGCCCGGAAGGCGACTTGGGTCCCGATCATCGCGATACTTCCGACCAGCATCCAGGGCAGCGTGCCCGCCACGCCTGCGGTCGTACGCGGATCGAAGGCGCCGTGCTGCAGAACAAGCCGAATCAGCGGCACGCGGAGGACTCCGAAGACGAGAGACACCAGCGCACCCAGGACACAAACCGTGCCGATGGATTTGACGGAGAGGGTTTTCACTTTTTTGGCGTCGTTGTCGACGCATGCTTGCGCAATGGCCGGGACCAGCAGCACCAAAGGTCCGGCAACGATCACGGTGCCCATGGCAATGATCAACCTCTGCGAGTAACCCAGATAGGAGAGGGCGCCGGTTCCGAACCTGGGCGCCAGGAATGCCTCCACGGGAGGCATTCCCGAAAATGCGCAGTTGGCGATGACAACGAGGCCGATGCGGCCGACGCCGTCTCCCAGGGAATTCATGGTGTGACGAGCAACCGCCACGGGACGAATGGAAGGAAGGGCCTTTGGCAAGAGCGCCAGGGCCGAGACGATCGTGCCAGCAAGGGTTCCCCAGACGAGCGTCATGGGACTCCGCGCGGCGGCGGAGAACTCCATGGCTGCGATCATGCCCACATAGAGACAGGCGGGCGTGATGGCGGGAAGAAAAAAGCTTCCCTCGGTGTGATGGACTGCCGTCAGCGCCGAAGCAATCATTGCCACACCCGCAGTCGTCCACGTGATTCCGGCTATCGACAAGATAAAGGAACGGTCGGAAGCGGAAAATACTCCCCTCATTGCCGAGGTGCTCCACATACTCAGCCCGATACCGGCAAAGGCGATCACCAACCCCGACAGCAGTGCAACACCAAGCAGCATCGTGACCAGGCCGCGATAAGCCGCGGAATCGCCGCGGGCGACCATAAGCCGCGGGACGAAGGCCTGAGAAACCATGCCGCTGGAAGCGCCGATCACCATAAAAGGGATGCTGATGGCAAATAGATACAGGTCGAACTCGTGATGCGCGCCAAACGAGTGCGCTATCAGGATCTGGCACGCGAGCGACAACAGGGAGTTGAAAACCGAAACCGCGGAGAGTCCAAGGGATTTTCTGATCATGCGCGACTCAAAGCCTCGGTGGACGGCGTAGTTTGCCAGCGATCGCCAACGGCCGTCCCCAGCACTTGGCGGCAGAGTCCGACGACCTCGATCACTTCGATTGCGAGGATGCAGGCGTTCGTACCCAATGGGCAGCAGGTCAGCGACAAACAGAACTCACAATCGATTCGGGTCCGGGCCACACGGCCACGGCTGTTCCATGGCTCCCAGACGCCGGGAAAATCCAGCGCGCTGGTCACCGTAACACAAGGGCATCCGGAAGCCGAGGCAAGGTGCGCCGGTCCGCTGTCGTTGCCGACCAAGAGCCGGCACTGGCCCAACAATGCGGCAAGTTCGGTGACCGATGTTCGACCCGTAAGATCAAGACAATTCGCACCGAGGCTGGCTTGAATCTCCGCTCCCAACCGACGGTCCCCATCGCTGCCGACCAAAACCAGGCGGCAATCGAATTCCCTCAGAAGCTTCCGGCAAACGTCAACATAGCGTTCCGCGGGCCACATCTTATGGGGAAAACTCGCCCCAGGCGCAATCGCAACTAGGGGACGGCCTGTTATCCACGTCTTCGGGACAATTTCGCGCAACCTTCGTATTGCCGGCTCCGGGATCGACAATTGCTGCACAAGTTCGCAATCCTCCACCGGCCCGATTCGCGGGCATTCACTAATGGCGCGCACAGGCCCATACACTTCATGCTCATAAAAGCGGAGCTCAAACTGGCGTCTGCGCAACAGCCCGCGGCTGGGCAGGCCAGCGACGCCGAACAGCGGCCCGCGGTGTCCGGCCCAACGAAAGAACACGAGCTTCTTCACTCTTGAGCGGAGCGTTTCGCCCATGTTCGCAAGGATGAAGACCGCGTCAGGGCGCTCTTCTGAAAGCAGGCGGCGGAGATGCGTCACTCCGCGGCTGCGTCCGGCCATAGAAAATGCTACAGCGCGATCTACGGGAGTTGGGACCACCAGATCAAGCCAAGGGAGTGCACTCAGGTCGGCGTATGTTGCGGTGAGAACCTGCATTGCGGGATGCGCCGAGACGGTGGTTGCCAGGATAATTCGCGCGTCTGGAAGGCGCTTCCTTAACACGTGCAGGGCCGGAACCGCATTGAGAAAATCTCCCAGCCTGCCTGTCCGGAAGACCAATACCGTCCTGAGGACCTGGCTTGGATGCAGTCTGGCGAATAAAAGGCTCTTGACCAACAGCGCCAGCATCCGTTGCAAGTGCAGGATCAGAAATACAGCTTTGCGAACAAACGCAATCTCCAGGCCGCGAAATCGAAAAGGTCGCGTGCTTGTCATCAGTCCAGCCAGCGGCCGATGTCAGCCAAAAAACTATCTACGGCTTCATCGGTCTTGTAATGGCCGACAATGGCCGGGAAGAGTTTCGGCGACAGCGTCACGATATGGGCGCCGGCCAACCCCGCCTGTTTCACGTCTAAAACCGACCGGATGCTGCCGGCGATGATTTCGGCGTCGGGGTAAGACATCGCGAGCAGATGGGCGGTTTCCTCGATCACGTGCGCGGGATCAAAATCCGCCTCCTCGACCGTTTTTGCCGCCAACAGAGCTTCGCGCTCGTCGCTGTGACGCTCAAGAAGGCCGTCGCGGATACGATTGTAGAACAGGCTTACGTACTTGGCTCCGGCGGCGGCCGCCGCCAGTCCTTGCATAGGCGTCATGCACGCTGTGCAGTTGACCGCAATGCCTCGCGAGGTCAATTCACGCACCACCCCGGTAAAACTTCTTCCGTGCTGACTGATCGGAATCTTGATGGCCAGGTTGCCGTAAGCCAACTCATTGATGAATCGATCTGCCTGCGCTGCCATCTCTGCCGGCTCTCTGGCAATGACCTCAATGCTGAGATGGACTTCCCTTCCCGACTCTCGAATCAGGCCCACAATCTTCCGCATGTGCCCCAGATAGTCTGCCTTGGGTTCCTTCGCCAGCAAGGATGGGTTAGTGGTGATTCCGGCAATAAAACCATCGGCAAGAGCTGCCTTGATTTCCTGTAGATTGGCTGTATCTGCAAATAACTTCATCGCGATTGTCCGGTTCTGCCTGATATAGAGGTGAGTGCCGATGCTGGATCAATGCGGCCCTCAATTTCCTCCGCAATTTGAGTCCAGTCGGGCCGAAAAAAGACGGCGCGGTCGTCCACGATTAGATCCGCCGCCGGCTTACCCATTACCAAGAGGTGATAGCTCACACCCCAGGCGCGCAGTTGCCGTTCGGTGAACGCAAATCCTCGGTTATAGGCCACGATGGGGTTTCCATTTGAGCGGCCCATAAAGCGGGAGGTGTGGATGTTGATCTCGTGGCCGTGCTCATAAAGGGAATTAACCAGGTCGATCGCCTTGGGGACCGGCACCGCATTTTCGTAGTCACCGTCTGTCTGGTTGCAGAGGCAGCCGTCGAGATCAAAGACGATTTTCAGCGGGCGGGCGGCCGTGCCGGCGATCAACGCATGCAATCTTGGCATCGGAATTCGCTGGCCATCCTCAACAAGAAAGGAATCCGAGTCCTCGTCGTGCGTGGAGACCTCCATGACGACGGTATCTTCGAGAGCGCCACTCTGGTGCATCAGACCGGGGGGAATGTTGAGCGTGTAGCCGGCAGGCAGCTCGAAGAACCGATCTTCGCCCCGGCCCGCTCTCAGGCGGATGAGCAATTTGCCGGAATGAATAAAGTAGGTCTCCGTCTTAGCGCAGTGAAAGTGAAGACTGCTGTGCTGCCCTTTGCGGAAGATCAAGCGTTTCCCGGTATAGGCTCCGTTAACGATGGTCTCGATGCTGCCCCAGTATTTCGAACGAAAATCCGCGGTGGGAACTGCGCCGCCGCCAGTCACAAGCCCCTGAGGCGCACCATGAAACAGATACGCAGTGGCTGCAGGAAGGCCCGTCATGGTTAGTCGCATGCTGGGGCCAATTCGGAGCAATTGGCCTTGCTCAATAGTGGCTTCGCCGGCCTTCAGCTTGCCATCTTCGACAAACAGAACCGCATCTTCAAGAGCGGATATCGCCGCTTCCCGCGAGTCTCCGGCTTCAAAGACCAGCCGCTCCAGCGTGTACTCAGGCTGCGCCGCAAGACATGCCGACCCGCCAGGCGAGTTCGCCAGTACGTTTCTCAGAAACCCTCCGAGACGGTCAACATCAATGCCATACTGATGCATCGGATCAGTCCATCCCTTCCAAATACGCGCCCAGCGATTCTGCCGCCGGAGGTTCGGCGCCGTGCGAGGTGGTCGACAGGCCCGCCCAAAGATTGGCTGCGGCCAGCGATTCCGGTGTGACCGGCGCCGGCGCCAGGCTCAACGCTGCGAAGAAAGCATCTCCCGCCCCGGTGGTGTCGATCGCGCGTACTTGAGCGGCGGGCACAGAAAAGAAACTGCCCTCGGTTAACGCGCAACAGCCTTCCGCACCCCGTTTGAGCACGATCGTTTCAGCACCGAGGATCGTGCGGAGGCGTCGGAGCGAGCCGGGCAGGTCGTCCTTCTGAAACCCGGGATCGATACTGCGCGCTTCCTTCTCGTTTATGCAGAAGAGGGCGGCGCCGGCATACCAACTGTGGTTTGCCGAGCGCTGCGAAACCTGGGAATCAACATAGATCGGCTTGCCTGCTGCACGCGCTTCTTGCACAAGAATCCCGGCAAAAGTCTCAGTCAACAGTCCGTGACGGTAATCGCTTACGATCAGTGCGTCGCACCCGGGCAACCGCGCGCGAATCGTGTCGAGTAGCCTGCCCATAATCTGTTCTGGAACCGGAGAGTAATCCAGATGATCCCATTGCAGCAGCTTATATCCGTCCACCCAGAATCTCCGCTTCTGCGTTGTGGCGCGCCCCGGCACCATCACGCACGCCTTTTCCAGTTGAGGGTGCACGAAGGCGTCGATCTCTGCCAGGCCCGAATCATCTCCGGATATCGATACGAAGGCAGCTTTGCCCCCCAGAGCTAGTACATTGCGGACCATCAGAGCTGCGCCTCCGAGCGATCGCCGTATACTGACCTGTCGCGCTACTATGGTCGGCGTCTCCGCCGAAATTCCCAGCGCCTCTCCGACGTTGTACTCGTCAAGAATGATGTCGCCAATCGCGATCAGCCTGCGGTTCTCGAGCGAACGGAAAAGTTCGCCGAGCCGCTGACGCGTGAGATCAGACTCCATGAATCCGCTCCACAATCGTTGAGGTCGAATACTTCTTTCCCGGGGACTCGAAGATCAGCGGAAAAACCTTGATTTCAATATGGTCGGGAATCCGATCACGGCGACGGACATCGCCGGCTGTCCATTCGGCGCCCTTCACCACAATGTTGGGCCGCACCCTCTCCATAACCTGGAGCGGAGAATCCTCATCGAAAATGACCACCTCATCCACGCAGTCCAGGGACTCAATTACCCGTTTGCGGTCGCGCTCGTTATTGACAGGGCGTCCTTCCCCTTTCAATCTTCGTGTAGACGCATCCGAGTTGATAGCGACGATTAGCTTTCCGCCGAACGACTTCGCAAATTGCAGAAGCTGGATATGACCGATGTGCATGATGTCGAAGATGCCGTTCGCGAAAACGATGTTTTCCGCGCGATGGGGCGTCATCTTCTCCACGCGACGAACGTGCCGCCCCTCCCCAAACGGGGAACTCATCCAAGCCTCGACGATAGCCAGGTTCTCCGCGCGGGGATTAATCCAGGCTCCCAGACAGAGAACATTCGAATCATTATGTTCTCTGGATTTATGCGCCACCTCCAGAGAATGAACCAACGCGGCGCGCACGTGGCGGAAGCGATTGGCCGCGATGCTCATACCCACGCCGGTACCGCATATCAGTACTCCCCTGCGGGCCTCTCCGTTTTCGATGATCTGGCCAACTTCGCCGGCGTAGTCGCAGTAGTCGACCTTGGCCTCGTCGCTGTAGGGCCCCAGATCGATCACATGCATGCCCAAATCCTGCAGCGTGTGTTTGACGTCCTTTTTGAGTTGAACCCCGTTGTGGTCGCTCGCGATCACAACAATCTTTTCCGCAGATGGTTGAGTATCTGACATGGTCGAAAGTCCTTTCCATTGCCTCGTCGGCGGGAACTGCATGCGAGAGGTCGCCATCTCAGCCAAGAGGTGGCGCGCTGTGAACGAGCGCAGTTCGCAGTTCCCTGATCTTTTGCTCTAAGTCGGGATTAGCTTCCAAGAGATCCCGCGCGAGCACAAACGCACTTCCGCCGGCCAAACCGAACGCTGCGAAAAGTACGGCAATGAGACTTCGATGCGGCGAGGTCTTGCGATCAGGCGGAATCGCAGGCTCAACCACCTGAATGATGGAGGCTTCTTTCGCCTCGTCTAGGCGGGCAGCGTCGTACTGTTTCATCAGCATTTCGTACAAAGCCTGTTGATATTGCAGTTCGCGTGCGGCACGGAGATATTCCAGGCCGGCGCTGGGGACATTCTCGAGCCCTAGACCCGCGACTCCCGGCGCAGCACTGCGCTGCTCGATGCGAGTCTCTTCCGTCTGCAGGGAGGTCAATTCTCTAATCGCCAATTGCACATCAGGATTTCGTTCTGTCGAATAGGAGCGCAGTGCCTGCACCTCGACTTGCTTGGCTGCCACCTGCGCGCGCAGAGCGGCAAGGCCCTCGATCATCGCCCTGGCTTGGGCATCCAATTGGACCAGCCCCTTCTGTTGTTGAACCTGTTGGAAGGCGAGCTCGGCCGAAACCACTGCTTCCTTAGACGACCTCAAGCGCTCTTCCCAAAACATCCGCCTCTGCGAAGCTTCGGTAACCGCGAGCGTCTTGGTCAGGATACGGAGTTCTCCCGTGTACGCATTCGCCATCTCAGCGGCGCGTCTCTTATCCTTGTCAGTGACTGAGACGGCTATGAACCCTGCTTTTTCGGAAGTGACTTGGGTATATTCCGCCAGTTTCTTGCGAGCTTGTGTCATATCCCTGGCGTTGTACACCGTCATCAGGTTGAATTTCTGGATGAGCGCGTCAGCTATGGGTCGCGATGTGAGCAGGCCAACATAAATATCGTTGGGATTCTTCAAGCCAAATCCACCACCGGCGATGGCCGCCAGCGAACCTCCGCTGACGCCGGTCAGTTGACCCATCAGTGAGGCAGTCGATTGCGTCTGCTGAGGCGGCATGATTTTGGTGGAGGCCGTATACGTGACGGGCAACAATAAAGAGAAAACCAACCCTACGAGAACAGCGATGCCAGTCACCTTTGCAATTAGGCTTTTGCACCATATGATTTGGGTAATGATGTCAATCGAGCTGACTTCGTAGTCGTGGCTCGGCACTTGCGACGAAGAGGCGCTGGACATCATTGGATCGTCTTCAGAGAAAAATTCTGACGCGACCTTGGCCTGGCTGTTTTGGGTTTCCTGTTCAACCATTATTCACGCCTCGATTAGTGCGCTGTGCCGATGACAACTCCGGACATCGCGGTTGGAGAAAGCATCTGAGCGAGGAACGGAGGCCGTTGCATGGAATTATTTGGAGACTTCAGCATGGTAGGGCAATGACTACTGCAATGATGACGAAAACTGGCGCAATGACGATCATCAGCACTGATGTAAAGACAATATCGAAGAAACGCTTCAACCTAACCAACTGCTGCTCCGCAAGAACCGTCGTGGATTGAATAATGCGATCGATCTAGCTCTATTAACCACGAAATTCGGATCGCCTGTCAGTCCGATCATGGCCGGGCTTAATGCACTACGCTGAGCGCGGCTGCGGTCAGAGCTATCTGAGACGCAAACTGAGTGGTTTGTAACAGGTCATTGAACTTCGACGAAACCCTGATTTTCTCAGGGACGACGATGGCGTCGCCGGCAAGCAGTCTCAGCTTTTCGAAGCCTCCATGGATGTGAATATTGCGGGATTGGCGGCTCACGACTGTACCGTCTGCACGAATGATGAAGATGCGCTTTTGATCCGCCTCCCGGGTCGAACCTCCGGCATCGTTCAAATAGGCAAAAAGGCGCTTCTGCGGTTCGTGGCGAAAGGCATTGGCGTTGTATACGGCCCCGGACACCTGCACCGTGCTGAGCCTAGGCGGGATATAGAATTGATCCCCGTCTTCGAGAGGAAAGTCGGGGATGTCGGCCGTGCTCGCAGCGTCCGGCTTCATTGCCAGAATCACCCGGCCTGTCGGCTGGATCGAAGAAAGTCTCGCTAACACGGCTTGCTGCATAGCGAATTGTGCCTGCTGATCGGAGCTGGTCTGTCCGGTCTGCGGTGTGGCATTCGCATAGCGAGACATCAGCTCCTTTTGCATCTGGTCAGTGGATTGGCGAAGTTGCTCCTCTTCGGCACGGCGGGCTGAGACGCGAGTGAGAAGGGAAGCATAAAGATAGGATCGCGATGTGATGCCCCCTGCACGGACCACAACATCTCTTAATGTTTCTCCGGGATTCACGCGGTACACTCCAGGCGCATTGACCTCGCCCCCCAAGCGGACGAACGACGAGTGCTTTTCGATTGGCAACTCAAGGTCTGCCCGGGAAAAGATAGTGACTACGTCGCCGGCTTTCAAAGATTGATTGTCGGTGGACGCCGGCGTGTCGACCGCGCTTGCGAGTCGAAATGGGATCAGCCGCGTACTTAAATCATGGTCATCGAGCCGTTCAATCACAGCATATTCCCAATTGATTTCTGCGCTGTTCCGACCCACCGACTCGATCATCGAAGTGCGCGAGGTTGGCCCCTGATCTCTCTGCGGATTTTCCAACTTGCTCGGGCCGATGTTAGCAGGCTGGTCGACGAGCTGATTGCCCGACTGATCGATAGGTTGATCCAGACGTCGCGTGCCAGATTGGTCAAGACTTTGATTGGCAGCTCGATCACTGACTTGATTGCCGAACTGTTCGCCTACTGGATTCCCGAACTGGTGGTCCGTCCGGTCCGGAACGAGATGGTTCTGCCCATTCCAAAAATTGCGGGTGATCAAAAATTCCCGCGATGGAATCAGGTCGGAGACGCGCATCCCTTCTTTCCATGCATAAAGACCGGGGAGTGCAACGTTTCCTCTCAACGTGACTGCATTCTCGAATTTCGGCGAGATGGGGAAAATGCGCAGCAGGTCGCCGTCCTTCAGCGGTCTTTGTAAGCCCGGTGCGTCGAGGGCAAATTCCTCGACCTCGCGAGTGGTGTGGTTCTGAATCCGCTCCAGCAATACGCGCGCCGCCCCAGCAAGGCTGGTCACTCCTCCTGCGCCTTCGAGAGCCACCGCAATCGATGTCTCGCCCTTTAATTCATAGATTCCAGGTTCGTTCACACTTCCCGTGACGGCAACCTGCGCACCGATGGATGGAATGTAGATCACATCGCCGGGGAGAAGCTGGACATCGTGAGACTTGTCGCCTTTTTGGACCAGGTCGTAAACGTCGAATTCAGTCAACACACTATTTCCGCGGCGCAGTTGAATATGACGCATGGTACCGGTGGCAGAAGGCCCTCCCGAGGCGAATAGCGAGTCGACAAGGGTGCTCATGGAGCCGACCATGTAGGCGCCGGGCTGGCGAGCGCTACCCAGGATAAATATCTGGATGGACCGCAGTTGACCGAGAGTCACATTCAGTTCGAAATCTTTGAATAGGTCGCCAATGGAGGAACGCAGATACCCGTCGAGCTGGTCAAAGCGCAAACCCGCCACACGCAAAGTGCCTACCTTTGGTAGATAGATTTGTCCGTTTCGATCCACAGAGACGCGCGAATCAAGATCGATTTTTCCCCAGACGCGTATTAGCAGTTCGTCGCCCGGTCCAACAACGTAATCGGCGGGAACCGGGACACGATCGAGCGGAGTAAAAGTTGTGGGAACTTCATCGAATATTTTTCGTCCGTATACGGGAAGAAGCAGGCCAGTCGCATCTTCAGCGAATTTTTGGAAATCGGACTTCGTGGTTAACGGTCCGACGATTCTGGATTGGATGGGACGTGTTTCCGGGGCAGGCGCGACGACGGTATCTGCGTCGGTTTTCTCACGCGCTGGACGAGGTTGTTGGTTAGGAACCTGCGTGTTGCCGGTCGAGGACGGTGTCGAAGAACCCGAAACAGATGGGGTCGATGCTGTCGGAGTGGTCAGCACCGACTGGCCAAAGCACTCTGTGCAGACCAACAAAATGATCAGGAGGAGCTTGGAATTCATAGCGTGGAGTGCCGTTCCTTAGCTTGGAATGGAAATAAAAAGGGGCTGACCGTCGAACTACGACGTCGGTCAGAATCTCGAGTGCTGTAGACAGCGTCTGAGCTCTTCGTGCCCTGCCGCTAATGTGCACCGAGGGTTTGGCTGGATCATGCGGTCAATCGAACAATGTTTCAGAACACGCACTGCTTACGACAAATATCGATCGTGGCCCGACAATTCAATTAAGAAGCGTGGCAGGAACTTGTTTGACCACAACCGCCATACCTAATTGGCTTGGTTTGACAGCTAAGGCGGTCTTCAGCAGCTCCGATCCCGGATTGTAGTCGGGGATCAGTTCCTTGAGCGTCAGCACTAAGTTGGCGATATCCTGACGCTCGACGATCTGGTGGAGACCGCGCAATGACGCCAGGATATGAGGCGCATTGAGATCGTAATCACTCACAAAGCTTCTAATTTTCGGATGAGAAGTGAGCACCAAATGCTCGTCCAGTAAATTCAATTCTTCAAACATCTTTTCGCCTGGACGGAGGCCGGTATACCGGATCTTGATATCTTGCTCAGGTTGAAGTCCCGAGAGGAGAATCAAGCTCTTTGCCAGATCTACGATCTTCACGGGTTCTCCCATGTCCAGTACAAATATTTCGCCACCCTCGCCGATCGAAAATGCCTGCAGGACGAGCAGAGACGCCTCAGGAATTGTCATGAAATAACGGCGCATTTCGGGGTGAGTGACCGTGACCGGCCCGCCTGAAGCAACCTGCTCCTTGAAAATCGGAACCACACTGCCATTGCTTCCGAGAACGTTGCCGAATCGCACCGCTACGAACCTGGTCCCGTTTTCCACCTGGAGCGATCGGATCAACAACTCTGCGGCTCGCTTCGTGGCTCCCATCATGCTCGTTGGTCGAACAGCCTTATCTGTGGAGATCATGACGAAGTGCTTTACCCCATACTCGGATGCTGCACGGGCTACGTTCCAGGTGCCGAAGATATTCGTTTCAACCGCCGCAAAAACGTTGTTTTCCATCATAGGAACATGTTTGTACGCTGCGGCGTGATAGAGAATCGAGGGCCGATAGTGTTTCATAACGCGGTGAAGGCTCTCGATATGAGTGATTGTGCCGATCACCGCATGAAATGGCACGTTGGGGTGATCTCTGAGCATTTCCCTCTCGATATGGAAAAGAGGGGTCTCTGCCTGGTCAAAGCCGACAATGGCAAGTGGACAGAATTGTGCCACCTGCCGGCAAATCTCTGAACCTATCGATCCGCCAGCCCCAGTGATCATCACCACTCTGCCCTGGATGAGCTGCCGAATGAGTTGAAGGTCAAGTCGAACCGGCTTTCTTCCTAATAGATCTTCGACGGCAACATCGCGTATCTGCTTTCCTAAGTCTCTATCTTGAAGCAATTCCCCTAAACTCGGAACCATCTTGTATTCTACGGGGGTATCTGTGACCAACTTTAGAATGCGCACCATTTGCGGCCCTGTCGCAGAAGGAATGGCAATGAGCACTCGCCTGATCTGATATTTCTCGACCCATTTGCTTATTGTCTCGCCCGTCCCCAGCACGTGCTTTCCATGCAATACCAAATCAGCCTTGCGAAGGTCATCGTCGATCAAGCCTATGACGCTGCACATCAGGGATTCGTTCTCCTGCAGTTCCCGTACCAGTGCCAACCCGGCCGCGCCGGCACCGTAAATCAGCGTTCTCGTATGCTCGCATTCAGATCGATCAATCCTTCGGGCCGATACGAGTAAGCGAACTACGAGCCGTGCACCTAGCGTTAGCACACAGGAAACAAGCCAATCAAGAACGAATATTGAGCGCGGTATATTGCCAATCCCAAGGAAAACAATTGCGGTCCCGCCGAGCAAAGATCCTAAGAAATTCGCCACCACAATTCGGGTTACATCATTTGTCGACGTATAGCGCCAATGTCCCCACCTTACCGAGCAAATAAAGAATAGCAGCGATTTTACTGCGATCCAAATACACAATGCCCCTCTCAGTGCTTGAATATACTGCGCAGGAAGGATGCCATCGAAACGCAACTCCGATGCGACCAAAGCAGAAATTACGAATGCCAATATGTCCGCACAACATCCCAGGGCTTGACGTCCTGTTCGTAATAAGTTGTCACGTCGATTTAGCCGCTTTTTTGCCGACACGTGGTTCTCCTGGAATTTAATCCCTTTGATGGGTATTGCCTAATGTAAGAAGGAACAGATCATTAAGGCTAGCAATGCTCTCACAAGCCTGGTTCACTCGAGACCTTGTTGTAACTACAGAATTGCTACCGGACCGCATAGCTCCTAATCGCCTGGATATGGGCATCTCCGGCAATATCCGCAATGAGAGAATTAGAAGAAATTGACCAATCGAGTACTGTGAGTGTGCAACTCCACTCTCAGGCCGTTTCTGTGAGGCGGCCAATTGACATTCACATCCCAGCAATCTTCTAGCCCATTGACGTCGGCATCCTATGTGCAATGGCTAATAGAGTAGGGATCGAGGATTCAGCCGTTCGCGTCTTTGGCATTTCCCTCTCAAGATTGGTGGGGATAGTTAGCAACGCGAGTCGCTGTGATCAATGGCGGTTTCTTAATCTGGCCGGAGACCATGTAGGCACAAACTCACGTACGCCTCGATCGCTTGCTCGGTGACAGAAGGAGAGAAGCCCTTTTTATTGAAAATGCTGCGAAACTCTTGATGTGCCGCTATGGCGCCGAGCAGCCCGAGCACGGCGAGGTCAGGCTCAATGTGGCGGATTCTTCCTTTGTCGGCGATTTTCTTGAAATAGGCGCAGAGAGCATCGAAAATCGGCCCAAGGCTGTCGCGAACGATGGCCTCGGATTCGCGAAGCTCAAATCCGGCAACATGGAGCAAGTGCTGCAAGTCGGGCTGTGTAATTAAGGCGTTAAGGATGAACATGACAACCTTCGGAACCACAACTTCCGGATCTTGACCTTCACTCAAACTAATCTGTAGATCGCGGCTAAACTTGATGCGGCTGAGGTGGGACTCGAGTGCAGCAAGAAAAAGGTCGGGCTTATGAGGAAAGTAACGGAACAGGGTAACTTCATTTAAATCCGCCAGTTGGGCGATTTCTCGCGTAGTGGTCGCTTTGAAGCCGTTGCGCGCGAAAAGCTGCGCCGCGGCCTCAACGAGACGAACCTCGGTTAAGCTTCTTTCTGGCGATTTCTTCCCGATCATAGTGATCTCTTTTACACTTCAAACATAGGCCTACGAGTTAATGGATTCGAGTTCGTCGGCGTCCACCTCCACCGCGACACACTGCATGATCAGGTCTAACGCAAGAACGACTCTGAAGCCGCTCTTAGTCCCTGGAACCATGCCTCTCCGCCGGACAACGGACTTGCTTTGATGCGAACGTTAGTTCCCTCAGAGAGATAGGAGTGCGGCTCAAAAGCTCTTTGCTGGAGCGCGGTACGCAACCATTCGATTTCCTCATCCGGCAGCGGAGTCGCGACATAGCCTTGGCCCACCAGCGATAAGATGCCGTGCACCTAGACCTTTTGAATGCGAGGTTTAGGGGCAATGTTGACGAACAGGTAACTCGGAAAAAGCGGCAATTCCGACACGACTTTTCGACGATTAGTCCAGAGATAAGTCGTTCTGGCGAGAGCCCGGAAACCCTCGATGTCCCTCTCCGTCAAGTGCCGAAGCACACATTTCTCGTGACGAGGTCGCGTGAAGAATGCAAACCAAGTTATAGAAATCATTAGACTGGTCCTGTTTCGGCGACCCTAAATTAAAAGACTCTTCCCGGAATACATACCCTCGTTCAGGGCTCTAATACTTCTACTCGTTTGTTTGGGGAAAAGCTCCGCCCTGCCACTGTAGCTCGCGGTTTCCACAGGTGTGATTGCATTCACTGCGCGGACGACAAGTGTCTCTTCCCGTCCCAGCTTGCAAATAATGGAAGAGAAGCACTCATGTGTGTACTGACTGAACCTATTAGATACTCCATTATCGCTAAGAAGAGTGACGTTCGTCACCTTATTTTTTCACCAAATGAGCTGAAGTCCTATGCTCATGGGTACCGAAGTGTGGCTGTCGCACTAAAGGCGAGGACAATCACAGGAATATAACATGTACGCGCAGAAATGGATTGGGAATATTCTGGGCGCAAATACTTGGGGCTCGTCGTTCATCGTCGGTGACGGAACCATTTTCCCCAACTGCATTCAACATCAAGCCGTCAATCTCGCCGGAGCCCTGGATGGAACCTCAGGCGGTACGCCGATACTGTGGGGCGCTTCCCCCGAAGGGCCAGCGATTCACACCAGTTCCGGGATTGTCGGCGGCATGATTGCATGTCCCGCCGACGGAGTGGATACGTTCGCAAAGTTCAATAGCAACGACCCCCCATACAACGCGAACCAATACACGTATTACCGGGCAACGTGCAGTCTTACACCCCAACCGAGCCGCCCGTATTCGACGAGGACGGCAAAGAATCGCCGGACTACTTCGGCGGACCGGTGAAACTGGTGACGTTCGGCGCGGCATATAGCCGATGAGCTCTTCCAACCAGTTCGTGGACGCAGTTTCGAATCCTTCATCAAAACGAAACGTGCTTCATCCATTCTCTTGTCCCGTGGAATCGGCAGGACTCGGTCGCAATTTTTGCCGCTCCAGCCAGCGACTCCGCTACATCTCGGCCCAAAGCGGAGTAATAACAGAAAGCCCCGTGGAATATGTCTCCGGCTCCCATTGTGTCGACCACGTGTATTCGTTTTATTTGCAGGGTGCCATTAGTTAAGTTCGAGGAATAGCATATTTGCTCAGCTCCTTTCGTGATCGCCGTGGTCGTTACGCCGTGGGATTTCAGATAGGTGAATACATCCCCTTCTGTCGAGCATCCTGGCGGAACAAAATAAGCGGAGCAGATTGCTGTATCAACGCTTTTGAGAAGTTCTTCAGTGCCGTCCTTCCAACTCCCTCCGTCAAACACGACTTGGATTCCGCGCGCACGTGCCGCCTTTGCCCAAGCTTGGCAGGCCGGCATAAAGTGACCGTCGACCAAAACGACGGATGCATCCTCCAGTATTGACTCATCGACATGGTTTGAAATGCCGTCGATCCTAGTCGCATTCGCTGAGATGATGTCGCGTTCTCCTGCTTCATTCACTGCAATTGAAGAGATGGCCGGAATTCGATTGAAGCATGGGTTGAGATCGTTGAGGCGAATCGAAAATCGGCTGAGCTCATCGAAGATCACGTTGGCCAATGCGTGACTTCCTACGGTTGTAACCAGAGTCGAATTTCCCCCGAGGTGCTTGAACGTGATAGCTGCATTCGTGGCTGGACCGCCGACAAACACGTCCTGACTCTGTGCCACGACTTTTGAATTCGGCGAAGGAAACTCACCCACGCGATATACAAGATCAATCGTCGAAAGCCCTACGAATACGCCATTCACCATGAACAGTTACACCCAACTCTCATTTTGCTGACAGCTATTCTAAGCTAGCTGGGAATATCCATCATCCGAACAATTGCCCTATCAGAACTTGTGCAGCGATTCTGTGGCCTCTGGAATTCGTGCCGCCGTGAATTTCATCAATCCAAAATAGAACGTGCCCGCGTTGCCCAGTTGCGCCGGATCCTGCTTACACGCTAACCAAAATCGATCCCATCAATTTCACTCTCGATCAGCATCCTGTAGGGGTCGATGTGGGCTATACGTGGGCGTCGAATTATTTCAAAAATATCTTTGCTGTTTCGGGGAAAGTGCGAGAATTGGGAGACTTCTCATTCATAGCGGAGAGCTTCAGCGGGCGCGATGGATATGGCCCGGCGAGCGCGCAAAAGACAGGCTACGAGTGCGCTGAGAGCGAGGAGCGCGGCGGCTGCAAGCAAACTTCCTGCGGCAAAAGCGCTTCGCATCCAGTGGGCGAGGACGACGCCAAGAAAACTGTCGCGGCCACGGCATAATCAGGCACGATTGGATCACGCTCCAGCGTTTCATTGGCCCACGGCAAACGTACGGAATTAACTCCGATCAGCCGGATCTGGCCGATGATGGCCTCCAGAGGAGCTTGGTCAAGACCGCCGGCCACGAACTCCTTCTGATCGAATCCGTACCAATTTGCGGACGTGAGCCGCACTCCGTTACCGGCAGAGTCGACTATCTTGTAACCCTCCGTGTGAAGGGGTGGCACGATGGTCGCACCTTCACCGCTCGCGGCCAACGACCCTATGCTCAGCACGAGCGAGCATAACGACAACACGAGAAGACGCACAGATTTCATGGGCATGAGTATAGGAGATTGCGCCCGCCGGTGTGGTGAGACATTGCGATTGGGTCACTCTCCGGCCAACTAACCCACAGAGTGCCGCTTTGAAGTCGCCTCTGGTTGGGCCGTGACGCCTCATACGACCCCGCGCCGCCACTGTGCTTAACTTCGCAAGAGACACGACGCTCTGAATCTCCATCGCCGAAAGATCAGCCCGCTTTAAGCAGGGCGATTCGACTCCCTAAATTCAGTCCGTAATTCAAATGCATTTAAATGCAAAAATCCGGAATTCGAACACCATGAAAATGTAGCGAAACACCGCAAGAAAGAGCGCGTGGACGCGTTTCTCCGCATCATCCTTGAGTATGACTCCTGCGCGCCCGTGTTATGATTTAGTTCAATCACCCAAAATTTCGAGGAGTTCGGCCTAATGAAAAGCCGCACCATCGCCCTGTCAGGCGCGATTGTATATTTATGCACTTTTTTCGCTCCCTTCGTCACACCTTTCGCTATCGCGCAGACCTTTCGAGGAAGCATTCAAGGCACAATTACGGACGGCAGCGGAGCGTCCATACCCGGCGCGCAGGTGAAGATATTCTGCCCCGCCACTGGACTGTCGCGTAACGTAGGCGGCAACGATCGCGGCGAGTATGTTGCCTCAGAACTGCCCCTGGGTGTGTACAGCATAACGGTCGAGAAGGAGGGCTTCCGCACCGTCACACTCACGCAGATTCCGGTGAGTGTTGGATCGCCAACCCGTGCCGATGCCAAGCTTGAAACCGGCATGGTGCAGGAACAGGTCGAGGTAACCGCCGATGTGCCGCTGGTAGAGATTAGTTCAAACTCCACAGGCGGCACCATCGAAGCTACAGAGGCCTCGGAGTTACCTGTGAATGGGCGCGATTTTACCAAGCTTTTGGAGTTAGTACCAGGTGCCACGAGCGATCCCGTGGGTTCCACTGAGTCAGCGGGCTCGTACGGACTATTTAGCCTGAATGGCAATCGCGGCCGCTCCAATAATTACCTGCTCGACGGCACTGACATGAATGATGGCTACCGTAACCTGCCATCGGTCAACCAGGGCGGCGTATGGGGCACGCCCTCCACCATTCTTCCTGTTGACGCGCTCGCCGAGATTCCCGTGACCGGCAGCCCTGAAGCAGAGTTTGGACGAAGCTCCGGCGCAACCGTCAACATCGTGACCAAGAGTGGAACCAATCAGATTCACGGTTCCGCATTTGAATACTTCCGCAGCGGCTCGATGAGTGCACGCAACTATTTCAATGTCGATACTCAGCCGAAGAATTCATTTACCAATCATCAATTTGGTGGTTCGGCAGCCGGCCCCATCGTGATGGATAAGTCGTTCTGGTTTGTTGCCTACGAAGGGCAGAGAGAAAACGGCGGCCTGCCCCAGTTGGGGACAGTTCCTGTACAGGCAGATATCGACACCTATCAAGCTGGCGGCGCAACGATCAATCCCGTTATACAAAGCCTGCTCGACAGCAAACCCTGGGGGATGTTGCCCGCTGCCATCGGCAATGTTACCTTCACAACGCCGTTCAACAACAGTAGCGATAACATCATCGCCAAGGCTGACCAGCACCTCCATTTATTCAGCGCCGGCGACCTGTTGACTGGGCGCTACTTCTACAGCCACGGTACGCAGAGCTTTCCTTTGGGCATGCTTTACACCGGCAGCAGCGCTCCCGGTTACAACACGTCAACACCGACGCACGTAAATCTTGTTTCGCTTTCGTATACTTCGATTCCCAGGTCAAACCTGATCTTCGAGCTTCGCGGCGGTTATAATCGCCTTCTTCAGCAGTTCTTGCCGCAAGACACCGGCCTCAATCCAAATGATGCTTTCGGACTGAACACTCTTCCGCCTGACTACACTACCCGCGACCTGGGATTGCCCACGATCGATGTCGCTGCGTATAGCCCCATTGGTGCTACAGCCAGCGACTCGCGTGGCCGTGTCGATACCAACTACCAACTCTTCGGCAACGTTTCGCTGACCAAAGGCAGACATAGCTACAAGGCTGGATACGAGTGGCGGCGCACCTTCATCAATAGCTTTATCGATTCAGGCCATCGCGGCAAGTTGGTCTTCAACACCCTTGACGATTTCCTGTCTGGAACCATTGACGGCGGGAGTTCGGCCGACGGCGACGGTACGCGTTACTCCTACCAAAACGGCAATGGCGCCTACTTGCTTGACTCCTGGCGCATCAGCAACCGAGTAACGATGAACTACGGCTTGCGCTGGGACTACTTCGGCGTGATCGGTGCCCAGAACAACGCGTTTAGCAACTTCAACGTGGCAAGCGGCGGACTTGAAACCGTAGGCGCTCCGGGCGGTCTCAGTTCGCTATATCCTAAGGACTGGTCAAACTTCGCACCACGCCTCAGCTTGGCCGACGATCTGCTCGGCACTGGCAAGCTAGTGATTCGCGCCGGCGTCGGCATTTACTACGACGGCCCATCGCAGGACTTTTTTGTAGGCAACCAGGCATACAACACTAATGCCGGCGAGGCCGGCCCGGCGTTCAATGGCATTGGCTTTGCATCGCCGGTTGTCTCGACAATCTCTGCGGGCACGCCTGTTTTTGGTGCCTATACGCCGAGCAGTGTATTCACTGTTGACCAGAAACTCGTCACGCCGAGATATGGTTCCTATAACCTCAACATCGAATCCCAGCTCGCAAAAAGATTGCTCTCCAACTCGGGTACGTGGGATCGCAAGGACGTCACCTGTTCCGTTTCCGCGATCTAAACCAGTTCAACAATGTTGCGGGCAGCATCGATAGTTGCGGAAACGGGCAGACTATCACCTATGGTCAACAGTGCTTCCCCACTTACTCGGTCGGATCGTACGTAAACACTCCGCTTTACTACATCAACCAGATCGAAACAAGTGCATTTTCAAACTACAATTCTGCGCAAGCCACATTAAAAGTGCAGAAATGGCGCGGTTTGACGTCCACACTGAACTACACCCTGGCTCACTCAATCGACGATGCAAGCGACGGACTGGATTTCGTCCCCAACGCCGCGCAGCCCGATAACAGCTTCAACCCTCGTGCCGATCACGCCAGTTCCAACTTCGACGTGCGCAGTCGCGTCCAGTGGTATTGGACTTACAATTTCCCCCAGGCTCAGCAAGCTAAATGGATCACCGGCGGCTGGGCAATGGATGGCATGTTCAACTTTGCAACCGGACAGCCGTACACGGTCAGTTATCTATTTGAGACTCTGTATGGAGGCAATTACAACGGTAGCGGCGAGTACTTTGGACGGCCCGATATCATCGGCAATCCGCATGCCGGCGTACAAGGAACCAACCTGCTGAATCTCGCTGCGTTTGCTGCGCCATGTACTGTTGATACCGACTCCACGAGCCCTACTTATGGAGACTGCATCAACGGGCATCCAGGCAGCGAGGGTCGCAATGCATTCAATGCGACGAACTACACAAACTTTGATTTCTCGCTCACCAAGACCTCGCACCTGACCGAAACGGTCACTATGGAACTTCGTTGCGATTTCTTCAACGTCTTCAATCACGCGAACTTCAGCAACCCACTGCTGCCAGGGTTTGGAGTCGACGTCTTCGGCAGCAGCCATGTTGTCGGAAACCAATTGGTGGCCGGAGCCGACCCCGTCGCCAACGGATCACAGTTCCTCCCTGCTACGGCCACGCCTGACGTTGGCAGCGGCAATCCCTACCTCGGCGGCGGCGGTCCGCGCAGCGCTCAGTTAGCGATTCATTTCACGTTTTAGCGTGGAATGCGCCTTAGCGTCTCGCACTCTGCTAAGGCCGAAGAACGGACATCAAATATAGGGGAGCCGGCTTACGACTCCCCTATCCATCCAGCTACTTTGCATCAGGCGCCAATGCTCCCTTCAGCGTCACTTGGCCGTTTACCATCTTGGGGTCGACCGTGATTTCCTTCAGCTTCGCTTCCACATCCGCCGGTACGTCTTTCTGATCGCGCCCGCCTAGATACTTCGGCAAGAACTCTTCCATCGCGGTCACCATCGCCAGGTTGTTGATGGGGCGCGCGAATCCATGTCCCTCATCCGGAGCGACCAGGTATTCAACCGGCTTTCCGTTGTCGCGCACCGCCGCAACAATCTGATTGCTCTCGCGAATATTAACGCGCGGATCGTTCTTCCCTTGCACTACCAGCAATGGCGTCACGATATCTTTTGCCTTAGTCAACGGCGACTCCGCAATCAGCAGCGCCTTGCCCTCCGGCGTCGTGGGGTCACCCATGCGCGCATACATCTGTTTGCGCCCCGCTTCCCAGTAAGGCGGAATCGCGTCAAGCAGAGTGATCAGATTTGAAGGCGCGACAATCGCCACCGCCGCCGCATACACATCCGGCGTAAACGCAACCCCGGCCAGCGTCGCATATCCCCCGTATGATCCTCCCGCAATGCCCACGCGCTTCGCATCGACGGTCCCGTCCGCCACCAATGCCTTCACTCCCCACGTTAGGTCATCCTGCATCTTTCATCCCCACTCGCCATTGCCGGCATTTAAAAACTTCTTCCCATATCCGGTCGACGCGCGAAAATTCGGCTGCAGTACCGCGTACCCACGATTGCTGAGGAACTGCGCAAACGTGTCATATCCCCAATAATCACGGCCCCACGGACCGCCATGCGGAAACACCACCAGCGGCAGATTCTTGGCCGGCAATCCCTTCGGTAATGTCAGGTACGCACGAATCTCCAGTCCGTCTGACGATTTGAATCTGTATGGCTTCCGCTCCGACAACGACGCGCGCGGCAACTCTTCGCGAATCCGATATTGCAAATCCAGCGTACTGGCCTTGCGATTCCACACATACGTTTCGCCGGGTTCCGTGTCGCTGCCCGCATTCACAATCCAGATGTTTTCATCTTTGGAACGCGCACCGAAGTTAATCTCCTTGCCCGGCAGTTTCGCCTCCAACCAGTGATACTCTTTCTCGAAGTCCTTGTCCTTGAAGTAGAGCCGCGAGCGATCATCCTCGTACCGTGTGAAGTAGACGTGATAATCGACGTCGGATAACTCCATCCCTTGGATGTCGACCCGATTCTCCGGATCGCTTTCGTACTTCTTCGTAGTTCCCATCGACAGATCGAGCATCTCTACTTCCGTCAGGTCCACATCTCCCTTGTTCGTAATCAGGTACACCTGCTTGTTGGCCGCGTCGAAATCCTGCACCCCGCACGATTCCAATACGGAGCAACTGTAGATCTGCTTGAAACCATCCGCATCCACCCGCAGAATTTCCGTATCGCCAGCCTGGGTTGTCCTTTCTGCCAGCTTTAGATTTCCATCGTGGTCGAAATCCCACCCCGAAATCTGTTCCGTATTCTTGCGCAGCAGCTTCTTTTCGCCGGTTGAGATCGAAAGCTCGTATAAGTCATGCCACTTCGGATCGCGATCGTTAAGCCCGATGTAAAGCGTGTCCGGTTTCGCTTTCGGCGTGGCATAGATCATCGTGCGCACGCCCTTGAAATTAGTCAGCGCGCGTGTAGTCGGCACACCGCTCGTCGCATCCGCGGCCTGCGTCGGATCTATCGCATAGACATTAAAGTTCTCATCCCCGCCCGCGTCTTGTGCGTACAAAATGTACTTCGAATCGCGGCTCCAGAAATATTGACGCACTGGCCGCGTCGATTCCGCGCTCATCGGCCGCGCCGCGCTGAAGGGCTCGCTTGCCTTCTTCACCCAAATATTGCGCGTCCCCTTGTAGGGCTTCAGAAATGAAAGATACTGCCCATCGGGAGAAATCTGCGCTCCCGCAATCTGGATCTCGCCAAAAAACAAGGCACGGTCAATAATGGGCGGCTGCTGGGCACTCATCGTAGCCGCTATCGGTACACAAAGCGTCGCGAGCACTGCAAAGAAAACTCTTCTCATGGATCTCCTCCGACTGGCTTTCAGACGTCTGCAGATTACTCCGAAACCCCCGTCAAAGGCGAGAAATTCCTCGTAAACTGCGGCTGCCACGTACTTTTCGCGACCTTCCTGCCCAAACCGAGACCTTTACCTGTCAGTTTGGACCTCTTCGATCAGCGTAATCTTGCCCAGAATTCCCGACGGCAAAGGCTTAAGGTCTTGCATGCCTTGTGGGTCAAATAACAAGCCGTATCGATCGCGAAGCAGCCGATAATCAGGCTGCGTCTCGCCCGCCAGTTCATTGATCGCAGTGTTTCCTACCACAATACGCAACTCGTTTTTCCCTGCCTTCAAATAGTGCGAAATATCAATACGATAAGGAGGATGCCACACATACCCTGCTAACTGGTCGTTGACATAAACCTGCGCGCCTTCGCGGACCGGACTCTCGAGATAGGCTCGCATATTGGCCAGCGGCAAAGGATCCGGCTTGGCGACCTTGACGCCTTCGCCAAAATCAAGCGCGACCGAAGACCCTGCCCGGACAGATTCCTCAGGAATGTCGATCGTCTTGCGATAAGTGGCCGTTCCAGAGTAGAACCGCAATCGTACATCGTCGACCCACGACGCAGGCGTGTGCATCTCGACCGGTTGCTCGCGGTCAGCAAAGGTCACACCCCAATCGTGAGAAATATCAATCTGTGTGCTTTCGGTCTGGCGTGGCGCACGAGTAGCCGTCAACTCTGATTTAGAAAAGAAAACAATCCTCGACTCATAAGCCTCTAAATCGAACGCGATATCCGAAGCATCCCGTAGACCTATAGCGTTTCCAGCGAAAGGATCCCAGACTTCAGCATGTGTGCCTGCAGAGCGAAAGTTAGCCTGAAACTTCTGACGGATATTTCCCGTATTCGCGACGAAATACAAATCCCCTTCGGGAAGGTGACGATGAATGAAGCCAATATCGGAGTTCCGTGGAGTCGTCAGAAAATCCGGATGCACCCAATCTGCCAGCGCCGTGCCCAGCTTTTTCTCATCGGAAACAAAGTGCCCTGTCGTGACCGTGCCTTGAAAGAGAGTCTTCGAAATCGCCTGTATCTGTGCGGAGTTTTCTGCTGCCCGCGTAAAACCCGGAGCGGTAGCAGGAAGCGTCCGAGTCGCTACCACAACACCGCCGCGTCGTGCGAAATCCAATATCTTTTCGTAGGTCTGCAGCGGAATGCGATCGACTCCTGGGAGTATCACAACTTTGTACGGAAGTCCGACGGCATCGATAGCATCAGCATCAATGAAGTCGAGATTAAATCCGGCATCGAGAACCTGAGGAATAACTTCCGATCCCAGGAAGCGAGGCATCGATTCGTCGATCGTGATGTTTGATCCCGTCTCATCAAATCCGAGCGCCGATGTGGGCGGCTTATTCTTTGCCACGTGCGTAATAAACGAGGCCCATACATCGTCATTCGGCAGCAGCACGGCTATATCGTTCGCGGGCTCCCCTTGCCGCAGCGCATAGCTGACTCGCTGCAAATATCGAGTAAGATCCGGCATCACCCCAAACCATGGATTATGCGCATTGAATGCGCCGGCAGCATACATGCGCCATCCCGGCTCACCAGCAACCGGCGCAGAATAAGGCCAACCATGTCCTACAAGTTGATTGATACCCTGGAGGAAATGCAAGTCGGCCTCAGCCTTCATATCCAGAGGAGTGGCCCGGAATGCAGGCGAATGCAGCCATGTCCAGGTTTCCGATGAAATGACCGAATGATGAAAAAGATGACCTGCCGAGGCAGCCCAGCGCGTATCAGAAAACTGTCGCCACATTTCAATCGTAGCTTTGCCCTCACCCTCAGGAAGATCTTCAAAGCGGTTGCTTGAAAGCGTAACCGGGGGAAATCCATAAGTCTGCGAACGGAACAGCGTGTGATGTTTGTGCGCCCAGTCATCGATCGGTTCAAGAAAGTTTTCGTTTGCCAATTCCGTTAGCGTCTGGCCCCAATCATGCCGGACCGCAGCAGTATCCGGACCGATATCTCCCACGAGCGCAGGAAGATATGGAGTCAGGTCGTAGCCGCGCCTCCGTTGAAACTCCGCGAGCATATTCGGAGTCCAATCTGAACCGTAATCTTCCAAACTATCGCTGAACACCGCGTATGGCGGATGGTCTCCGAATGCAGACAGCAGCCTATCGCCTACGGTGTGAAGGTGATTCTGAATCGCATCACGATCATAGTGATCCATAACAAACCCGGCTGCCCCTGCTGCAGGCCGCTTCACCACCATCCCTGTTCGACTGGCAATGAAGAAGAATACTGTGCTGTCATTGCCCGATCGAACAGTCATGCGCGCGCCCGTTGGGTTCGCTTGTCTTTGTGCGTGGCTCAGATTCGCATCCGCGCCTAATCCGGGATTGAGAAAAACCGCGAGAATTTGTTCGCCCGCCTCAAGCGATGGCACGGCGATTGACTCCGTTCCAGCTGACACATGAATACCTTCAATACGCAATTCGCCCGCAGCCTGGGTAACTGGAATGTGAGGTCCACCAAACGGCCATCCGCTTCCCAGCGTTATATCGACGCGCATGCCAAACTTCCGAGCCTGCTCCGCGGCGAAACGAAGATTATCAATGTGCTTGTTTGATAGAAAATCGTAGTTGCTAAAGCCCGTGGCCGAGTCATCGAGAGCAAGCGGGTAAAGCGTGGCAATCTCGACTCCTCCAATACCGGCGTCATGCATCTGCTCCAGCTCTTTTTGAAGTTCTTCCTTCGTAGCCGAAGGGCCGAACCACCACCAGCGCATCATGATTTTGCAGTCATCAGGGGGGTGTGCGAAACCTTGATGTAAACCCGCGATTGCAGTGTCCGATGTCACCATTGGCTCCTGCGCGAATACGGCCGAGATGTTAAACATGCAGAGAATGATCCATGTTTTCTGCCGTAAAAGGAATCGTAGACCTCGAGCCAATGACGTCGGGAAACTCCTGGGAGCCAATCGTATTTTCATGCGTGCGAAATCAATCACTGCGGGTGAGCCTCCGTACCGAGTTCCTGAGGAGGAACGCTATCAAACGATCCGAGCAACACTGTCGAGATGAGCGTTTTCAATGCGCCCGAGACAGTGGACCAATCGTAGACGAAAACACGCCGCCCCGTCTGCGAAGGACGAGTTTTTGCGCCGCCAGCGCGACGGTGCGGCGACTCACACAGTCGAGCGCGAACTGCTGGTTGCTGGTCATTCGTCGGAAGATCACCCTGCCGCCAAACTGATCCACCCTTGGCAGTCGAACTGCGATCATCGCTCCGAAATTTCTCGCATTCACCGCTCGCCAGATTCCGTCCGGATGTTTCAATAGATAAATAATTTATTCCTGTTGACAGCCCTGTTTTAGTGTCCTTATAGTTCTGCTGATCCCTTTAGGGAGTCCGTCACTTGCATGAAATCTGCACCAGGAAATAGGAATCCAAGATGCGTGGATGGAAGAGATCGGCTTCGCAGGCACTCGCTCTGCTTCTTGCAGTCACTGGCGCACTCGCGCAGCAATCCAAAGATCCTCTGCGCGATGGGTTCGAGAACCCGCCCAATGCAGCGCGTCCGCGAGTCTGGTGGCACTGGATGAACGGCAACATTTCCAAGGACGGCATCAAGCTCGATTTAGAGTGGATGAATCGCGTCGGCATTGGAGGATTTCACAATTTCGACGCCGCCCTCGCCACACCCCAGGTAGTCGATCATCGTCTCATCTACATGACGCCTCAATGGAAAGACGCCTTCAAATACGCCACTTCGCTCGCCAGTCAGTTCGGTATGGAGGAAGCAATCGCCGGTTCGCCGGGATGGAGTGAGACGGGTGGTCCCTGGGTCCCGCCTGCGGAAGCAATGAAGAAGTATGTATGGAGTGAAACCGAAGTTCAGGGCGAAATGCCGTTCCATGGAGCACTACCGCATCCACCATCGAATACCGGAGCCTTTCAGAACCTGCCCAATCACGATCAGCCTTTGAATGGTCCAACTCTCGTCGATCCGATCCATTACGCTGACTCCGCCGTGATCGCTTATCGCTTGCCGGAAAATGACATTCCGATAGCCAGTTTGCATCCCAAAGTGACAACCAGCGCTGCGCCCAATGCCCCCATTGATGCCTCTCCGCTTTCTGACGGCGATTACCTCCACGGCATCAGTTTTCCATCCGCCAAGGCCGGTCAAAAGTCCTGGCTGTTGTATCAATTCGACAATCCCGCACGCCTGCAGGCGATCACTCTGGTGTTGGGAGATCCGTTCAACGCCATGCAAATATTCATGGACGATGGCCAGAGTGGCTGCGATTTAGAAGCCAGCGACGATGGCCACTCCTTCCGCAACATAGTCCATATTGAAAATGCAGTTATTGGAACTACCACCGCATTTCCACCGGTCACAGCGCGCTTCTTTCGCGTCACATTCCTTATCAAGTCGCCCGCGCCAAACTCCTTCACCGATCTCAATCCTTCCGCCGCGACGAACGCCGAATCCAAAACATTCCCACCAATAGAGGTTGCTGAACTCGTCCTCCACTCCGGGGCCCGAGTAAATCGTTACCAGGAAAAAGCGGGCTTCACTCCGATGCCCGATCTATATAGCTTTGCGACCGCGTCGATTTCGACTTCTGAGGCCATCGACAAAAAGTCAGTGGTCGACTTAACCGGCAAGATGCAGCCCGACGGCACGTTGGATTGGACTCCACCCGCCGGCCGCTGGGTTATCGTGCGCCTGGGGTACTCGCTGCTCGGCATTCGCAACCATCCCGCCACCGCCGAGGCCACCGGTCTCGAGGTCGATAAGCTAAACGGCAAATTTGTCCGCCACTACATGGATACCTATCTCGACACTTACAAGCAGACGCTCGGCCCCGATTTGTTTGGCAAGCGCGGACTGCAATTCGTCGTGACAGATAGCTGGGAAGCCGGTGCCCAAAACTGGACGGATGACATGTTGGCGCAGTTTAAGAAGTACCGCGGCTATGACCCAACCCCCTGGCTTCCGGTTCTGACCGGCCATGTTGTGGAGAGCGCAGATGCGAGCGATCGGTTCCTTTGGGATTTCCGCAAAACCATCGCTGACCTGACTTCGGATGAGCACTACACGCAGGTGGAAGACTCTATTCACGCGCACAACCTCGGCCACTACGGAGAGTCGCATGAGTCCGGCCGCGCATTTATCGCCGATGGCATGGAAGTGAAAAAACTCAACGAGGTCCCCATGTCGGCAATGTGGACGCAAAGTCCAGGGGTCAACAACGAGACGTACGGTTACAACGCCGACGACCGCGAATCTGCATCGGTGGCGCATATTTACGGCCAGAATCTCGCGGCCGCCGAATCTATGACCGCATACAACGCCCCCTGGGCATGGTCACCCGCCACACTTAAACCAACCGCCGACCAGGAATTTCTCAACGGCATAAACCGCATCGTAATTCACGAGTCCGCTCATCAGCCGCTCATCGGCAGAGCGCCGGGACTCACGCTTGGGCCTTTCGGCCAATGGTTCAATCGCAATGAAACATGGGCCGAACAGGCTGGCCCCTGGATCGAATATCTCGCCAGAACCAGCTTCCTCCTGCAACAAGGCCACTTCGGCGCGGACCTCATTTATTTTTACGGTGAGGATTCCAATCTCACCGCAATCTTTGGCAGCAAATCGCCTGATGTTCCAGCCGGGTATGGCTTCGACTACGTGAATGCCGACGCGCTGATTCATCAGCTGAATGTAATCGATGGCCGCATCTCGACCAAGAGCGGCATGAGCTATCGGCTACTTGCTCTCGATCCCTACAGTCAGCATATGTCGTTGCCAGTTCTGCGTGCCATTCACACCCTGGTCGAACATGGAGCTCAGGTCGCCGGTCCTCGTCCCACAGCCGATCCAAGTGAAGCTGACGATCCGGCGGAGTTCAGCAAGCTGAGCAATGAACTGTTCGGCGTTGACAAGGGAGTGCATAAAGTAGGCAAAGGCACTGTATATGCTGGATTCACGCCAGCCAATGCTTTCGCCGCTTTGCATGTGTCCCCAGATTTCGATTACAGCAAACCCCAAGCTGATACCCGGCTCTTATTTGTCCATCGCCAACTCGCGGATGGTGACCTCTACTTCGTCGACAACCGAAATGACCGGAACGAAAATGTTGATGCCATATTTCGAGTCAATGGCAAGACGCCTGAATTGTGGCATCCAGATACAGGGATCACTCAGCCTGCATCGTTCACGATCGCGGAGGGGCGCACCACAGTACCACTAAACCTGGAGCCGTGGGGCACTGTGTTTGTGGTGTTCCGCAGACCTGCGACAGAAGACTCGCATCGCCTGCCCAACGTCACCCAGACAAATCTCGCAACGATTGACGGACCGTGGACCGTTAGCTTCCAGCCCGACCGCGGAGCCCCGCCATCGGTCACATTGAATGCGCTCGCGTCCTGGAGCCTCAACACGGACATGGGAGTGAAGTACTTCTCCGGTACCGGCACTTATACCAGAACAATTCAAGCGCCAGAAGCCTGGTTCAAGTCCGGTGCCAGCCTCTGGATAGACCTGGGCAATGTAATGAACCTTGCGGAAGTAACCGTGAATGGCAAGAATCTAGGCGTGGTTTGGCATACGCCTTACCGCGTCGACGCGACGAATTCGCTCAAAGCTGGCGCAAACGAGATCGTCGTGCGGGTAACGAATTCCTGGGTCAATCGTCTCATCGGCGACGAACAGCCTGGCGCCAAGAAGTACACCTTCGCGGACGTAAAACCATACAAGGCGGACTCACCGTTGTTGCCCTCCGGGCTATTAGGACCAGTCACTATAGTTCGCTCTTCGCCCGAATAGTTCTGCTTGCTGGCCCACAGTCAAATTGACAGGCTCGTTTGACGCGTGCTTCGGGCGGTTGAATATCCTTTGCCATGGACGACGTTTAGCGCGGGTTTGGCAAGTTCATGGCGATGATTTTGGGGATTCGCTTTCCGGCGGCTCAATAGTGGCCTTGGTCGGTTAACAATCGAGGATGGCCCGACACTATAGAAATACAGCGTTCTTTTCAAGAACAACACCTTTCCCTTGCACTTCGACACGAGTGGTATTATTCTCCGTGTAGAAGTAGCAGGGGAACGACACGATGGCTGAAGAACGACTGGAGCTGCCCCAGGGCACGCTTGACCTTCTGATTCTCAAAACTCTTGCTCTCGAATCGCATCACGGCTGGGCGATATCGGAGAGGCTGCAGCAGATTTCGCGCGATGCGCTTCAAGTGCAGCAAGGGTCGCTCTATCCCTCTCTTCATCGCTTGGAGCGCCGGGGATGGATCAAGGCACGCTGGGCTATGAGCGAGAACAATCGCCGCGCCAAATATTACGAGCTGACCGGCGCAGGACGAAAACAACTGGCGTCCGAGACCTTGGCGTGGCGTCGGTTGGCGATCGCTGTCGGTCACGTACTCGATATGGCTTGAGGAGGAACGATGCTGAACGATTTACTTTATCGTCTGCGCGCTCTATTTCGCCGCAAAGGGTTGGATGCGGAGATGGACGAAGAACTGGCGTATCACTTCGATCGCGAAACGGAGAAGTATCGCTTGGCCGGTGCGTCTGTTGAAGAGGCTCAGCGTCGCGCACGCATGGCTTTGAGAGGTCCTGAGCAGGTGAGGCAACAATGCCGCGAAGCACGGGGCGTCAAGGCTCTCGATAACATCGTTCAGGACTTACATTACGGCGCGCGAATGCTGCTGAAGACCCCGGCCGCAACAGCGATGATTCTCTTATCGCTGGGCATCGGCATCGGAGCAAACACGGCCATCTTCAGCGTGACGGACACATTGTTGCTCAAGCCCTTGCCCTATCCTCATGCGGATCGTCTGGCGCTTCTTTGGTTGCGATCACCGGGGATCGGCATTCCCCAGGACTGGCCATCTCCCGGGCAATATCACGACATCAGAACGCAAAATCATGTTTTTGAAGAAACAGCGCTGGCAATTGACAATAGCTTCGCGCTGACCGGAATCGCAAAAACCGTGAAGGTCGACGGAGTCGAAGCGTCGTCGAGCCTGTTGCCAATGCTGGGCGCGAAACCGATATTGGGACGCATCTTTCTTCCTAAAGAAGACCGGCACGGCCAGCCCGACAACGTGGTGCTGACCTATGGACTTTGGAAGCGCGTTTTTGGCGGCGACACCGGCATCCTGGGACGAAGTATCACCCTCAACGGCAAGTCCTGGACAGTTGTTGGCGTGTTGTCAAAAGATTTCAGGCTAAATCATGAAGTACTTCCCACCATTGGCGGCATCGAAAAAGCTGAGATCTTTCTGCCTCTGCCGATGGATGCGAAAGAGGAGTTGAACTACGGCCCCGAGGACTACAACATCTTCGCGCGGCTTAAGCCTGGCGTCACGGCTCAACAGGCACAGGCGGACATCGACATTATCGCCGCGCGACTGAGGGCGGAAAAGCACCGCGATCGTTCCTTCACGATTAGCGTTGTGCCTCTGATGGAACAGGTCGTAGGCAACGTACGAAGCGCAGTCCTTGTGCTGTTCGGAGCAGTTGGGCTCGTGCTCTTGATTGCGTGCACCAACGTGGCGAACCTGCTGCTTTCACGCGCCTCCGCACGACAAAAAGAAATTGCCATGCGCACGGCGTTGGGCGCAGGTCGCAAACGGATGGTGGCGCAATTGCTCACCGAGAGCGTGATGCTGGGCCTGCTGGGCGGAGCAGCAGGATTGGGCATCGCTGCCGCCAGCCTTTTTGTGGTTCGCAAGATGCATCCAGGCAACATTCCTCGCCTGGATGAGTTGGGGATGGACTTCCGGGTGTTCGGATTTGCACTGGCAATTTCGATTCTGACCGGCGTGGTTTTCGGGCTCGCTCCGGCGTTGCGTGCTTCGCGTCTCGATTTGAATTCGACTCTCAAGTCCGGTGGACGGGCATCGTCAGGAAGCGGGCTCAGCGTGAAGCGCGACAGGCTGCGAGGCGCGCTGGTGATCGCCGAATTGGCCATCTCGTTGCCGCTGCTGGCAGGCGCAGGATTGCTGGTGCGCAGCTTTGTACACCTGCTCAATGTACCGCCCGGGTTCACGCCGGCGAACGTGATTTCGATGCAGGTATCCGCGGAAGGACCCAGGTACCAGAACGGCGCGCAAATAAGACTGTTTTACAAGGAACTGGAAGAAGGCGTCCGCCGCCTGCCGGGAGTTACGTCGGTCGGCGCCGTTACGTCACTGCCTTTGACCCCTTCTGTAGGATGGGGCGGATTGGACGTGGAAGGTTATGTGCCACCTGCCAATCAGCCGGAGTTGCAAGTGGATAAGCGCGGCGCATCAGCCGATTACTTCAAAACGATGGAAATTCCACTTGCCCAGGGGCGATGGTTTACTCCAGCGGAGCTAATCCAACCAACGCCGGTGGTCATCGTCGATGCCAAGCTGGCACAGCGGTTCTGGCCCAATGGCAACGCGATCGGAAAACATATCCGCGGAGGTAGCACCGACCAATGGCGCACTATCGTCGGCGTTGTCGGTGTCGTCAAGGAATACGGGCTCGATGTAGACACGCGGATGGTGATGTATTTTCCGGCCCACGGGAGCACTTCGTTCCTGGTTGCCCGCACCAATGTTGCTCCGGCCACCATGGCTGATGCCATCGTGCACCAGGTCCATGCGCTCGATGCGGATGTGCCGGTGTACAACATTGCCACCATGGATTCGCGGCTTCAAGATTCTCTCGCTCGACAGCGTTTTGCTATGACCATGTTGGCGGCCTTTGCCGGCTTTGCGATGATCTTGGCGGCCATCGGGCTTTACGGGGTGCTCTCGTTCCTCGTAAGCCAGGGCACTCCGGAAATCGCCATTCGCATGGCACTGGGCGCGCAGCGAAGCAGAATCTTGTCGCTGGTTTTTCGCCAGGGCATGGGACTGGCACTGGCGGGACTTGCTGTGGGTTTAGCGGCCACGTTTGCATTGACCCGTTTGATGGCTGGCCTGCTTTTTGGAGTCAGCGCCTACGATCCAACTACCTTCCTTGCTGTTGTACTTCTCTTGGCGGCAGTTGCGTTGGCGGCCTGCTACTTCCCTGCCCGCCGAGCCATGCGTGTAGAACCAATGGCCGCACTCCGTGCCGAATAGAGCGCAATTTCGTTAACCTTCGCCATCATGCATCTCTGGTGATAAGTCGCGACCCAGTAAATCTCGAAGTGAATCCGTTCTAGCACCGATGCCGTGAGCAAACACAACGGACTTCGCCGCGCCGCTGCCCTGGAGAGCTAACTCAGGCTCGTCCCAGCCGTTCCAGCAAGCCATCGCCGATGCGATTCAGCGGAAGTATCTCATCGACCCCGCCCATGCGAATAGCCTCTTTCGGCATGCCGAACACTACGCAGCTCGGTTCATCCTGCGCGATGTTATAGGCATCGGCACGCTTCATTTCAAGCATCCCGCGAGCGCCATCGCTGCCCATGCCCGTCAGGATCACCCCTAATGCATTCTTGCCCAGGTGTCGAGCGCACGATGAGAACAGTACATCCACTGATGGCATGAAGCGATTGACACGCTCGCCAGTGTAAATGCGCACCGCGTATTCGGCGCCGCGCCGCACCACCTCCATATGCTTGCCACCGGGAGCCAACAGAGCGTGGCCGGGCAGAATGCGATCGCCGTCCACGGCCTCCTGCACGCGAATGCGGCACAGTGAATCAAGCCGCTGCGCAAAGGGCTTGGTGAAGGCTTCCGGCATATGTTGCACGATCACCGTGCCCGGAAAATCGGCCGGCAGCGGCGAAAGAAGATCCTTGAGCGCCTCAGTGCCGCCCGTCGACGACCCTATCGCCACAACCTTATGCGTAGCCGAAAAATGCATGCCCTTGTGAGACAGAGCAGGCGGCGGAGTTGCCGGCTGAACGCGGCCTTTCATGTTGACGCGCGCAGCCATCTTGACCTTGGCAACGATCTCTTCGCCCAGTTCCACCGTGCCCGTCGATACGTCCACCTTCGGCTTCGATATGTAGTCGATCGCACCCAGCGCCAAGGCGCGAAAAGTCGTATCGGCACCCTTTTCTGTCAAACTGGAAATCATGACCACAGGCATTGGATGGCCGCGCATTAGTTTTTCTAGAAACGTCAGTCCATCCATTCGCGGCATCTCGACGTCGAGAGTGAGCACATCAGGATTAAGTGCCTTGATCTTTTCCCGCGCGACAAACGGGTCGCTTGCCGTACCGATTACGCGGATCTCGGGATCAGAACCGAGGATCTCGCTGAGAAGCTGTCTCATCAGTGCCGAGTCATCTACGATCAGGACCTTAATAGGCGAAGTGGTCATGCGAATACCTCAAAACACAATCGGTTCGGGAGCACGAAATCGGTCTATGGCTCTCGTGTTTAGATAAGCCAATTCTTCCCTCATCAGCAGAGGTAGACGTGATCCATCAACAGCGCGCAGATAAGCCTTTCCCGTGCCCGTATGAAAGTTGAGTTGAACGGCCTTGGTCCCACCCATGCGCTCTGCAACCAGAGGGATTCCTTCCAGTTTCAGAAACTCCCTCACAAATTGCGCGTTGGCTTCCCCAATCGTGGGGTTCTGAAATCCACTGATCACATTGGCGCATCCAAACGCCTTTGCGATAAAGCGACGACGATCTGCCCCCAGCCGCATCATCTCGTTGATCAGCAATTCCATGGCCTGCACGCCACAGCGCTCGGCAGTACCATGGTCCGAAGTAGAACTCGGAACGAGTATATGATTCATCCCGCCTACATGCAGAATCGGATCATAAAGACATACCGAGGCACAGGAGCCCAGCACCGTGCGAAGCACCCTCTCAGTCGTGCTCGCTCGCACCTTGCCAATGTCTACGCGATCCACGCCGAAGCCTGCCAGTGGACCCGGTCCTGCGCTTCTTGAAACCGCATTCAATGCGCACCCCGTACCCGGTAGATCGTGTGCTGCAGAGGCTCCACAAGATCGTGCAGCCACGGAATATTTTCCGAATGCCCCAGAAACAGGTAACCGCCAGGATTGAGCATCTTGATCATCCGACGCAGAAAGCGGTCCTGCACGTCATGCTGAAAGTAGATAAGTGCGTTGCGGAAAAAGATGAAGTCGAACGTCGTCCCGATCGGCCACTTAGCATCCATCAGGTTCACGCGCTGGAACTGAACGTTCTGGGCAACTTCCTTCTTGATCTTGAACTGGCCCGACATGGGGCCGCTGCCACGCAGCAAATATCGCTTGCGATAGTCCGCATCGATGTCTGACATGGACTCGATCGGATAAACTCCGCGCATGGCCTTGGCCAGTACCCCGGTGTCAACATCGGACGCCGCGATGTTCATCTCCCAACCGTCCGGGGAACTTCCGCGTAAAGTGCGTCGTGCCTCAAGCAGCGTCATGGCGATCGAATACGGTTCTTCTCCTGTCGAACAGGCCGCGCTCCAGACGCTCACCGACCGCCGCGTGCCCCTAGTCGCAGCCCGTCCAACAACTTCAGGAACTTTCTTCAGTAGAAAATCAAAATGGTGCCGTTCGCGAAAAAAAGCCGTCTTGTTGGTGGTCACGCAGTTGATCAGTTCGCCCAGCTCCACCCCGTTGTCCTGTCGCCCATCGACAAATCGATAGTATTCGGCAAAGTCGCCAAGTTTGTGCGCGCGCACCCGCTTAGCCAGACGCGAAGCCAGCATCACCTGCTTGCCCTCGCGCAGCCAGATGCCCGTGTGCTTATGGATCAGCGTGCGAAAGAGCTCGAATTCTTTCTGCGGAATGTTCAGAAGCGATGTGTCCACGCAGTTCACCGGCATGTGCTTGAGTCTCCGTCGTTCGCAAAAGTTAAGTCCCGCACGCGGTCGGCGCACGGGACCGGGATCTTCGCATCCCCGAGAGACCGCTTAGGCCGCAGCCATCTCCGGCACAGCCAATTCGCTTTCCGTGAGCAGCTCTTCCAGATTCAATGCCACTGCGAGATGATCGCGCGTCTGAAACACCCCTTGGATAAATCGTGTGTCGACAGCCGTACCGAAGTCGGGCGCAGTGCGCATCTCCTCCTGCGTCACCTGCAGCACGTCTGAGACAGCATCGACAAGCAACCCTACCGTCTTGCCGTCAACCTTGGCGATCACGATCACTGTGAACTTGTTGTAGGTAACCACCGGCAGGCGGAACTTCATCCGCAAATCAATCACCGGCAGCACCGTTCCGCGCAGGTTCATCACGCCGCGCACATGCGCCGGCAGGTTAGGAATCGGCGTGATCGGCGCATATCCGCAGATTTCCTGAATCTTGAACAACTCCAGGCCGTACTCGCGCTCATCGAGCAGAAACGTAAGGTACTGCTGCGCGTGCCCGGCTTCCAATCCTCTTGGTGTGGACATCTGAATTCCTTTCTTCCTCCCAAAGGGGCGGCGCCGCGACATAGCAGCGCCTGCCGGGTCGATCAAAACTCTTCAAAATCAGCCTCGTCTGCTGCGCCGCCGGAGACCGGTACCGTAGCAAGAGCCGTCGTGCGCATTGGCGCGCCCGCCGAGTGCCTCCCAGGCTTCGACCCCACCGCGGCCCGGGCCTTGGTTACCGACAACGGCGCCGCCGCAGCCAGGCGTGTCCGGGTGCCCGTCGCCGATGGTCGGCCGTTCTTGCCGGCCTTGCTCAAAGTGAACGTCCCCACCAACTCCATCAGACGAGCAGACTGATCGGCCAGCGCTTCGGCAGTCGAAGACAGCTCTTCGGTTTGCGCCGAGTTCGATTGCGTCACCTGGTCCATCTGGCTCATCGCCGTATTCACCTGCTCGATGCCCGTGCTTTGTTCGGCCGCCGCCGCCGCAATCTCTCCCACGATGTCGGTCACGCGCTTCACCGAGCTGACAATTCCCTGCAGTGTCTCGCCGGACTTGTTCACCAATTCGGTGCCGCGCGCCACCTTGCGCTGCGAGTCCTGGATGAGCGCCTTGATCTCCTTGGCCGCTCCCGCCGATCGCTGCGCCAGGCTCCGCACCTCGGCTGCCACCACCGCAAATCCGCGGCCCTCTTCGCCCGCTCGGGCTGCCTCGACGGCCGCATTGACGGCCAGCAGGTTAGTCTGAAAGGCGATCTCGTCGATGGTCGAAATAATGTCGGAGATCTGCGACGAGGACGCGTTGATCTCGGCCATCGCTGTGACGGCGTTCGAGACCACGCCCTGCCCTTGCTCGGCGGATTCCTTCGAACTCGTAGCAAGCTGGCTAGCCTGGCGGGCATTGTCGGCGCTCTGCCGCACCGTCGCCGTAATCTCTTCGAGACTGGCCGAGGTCTCTTCGAGACTGGCAGACTGCTCCTGCGCACCCGTGGCGATTGCCTCTGAGGCTGACGCCAACTGCTGCGATGAAGAACTCGAAGCCACGGCCCCTTCGCTCACCTGCTCCATGGCCGAACGCAATGTCTCCAGGGCTTCGTTGAGGGCTGCTGCCATTCGCCCGACCTCGTCCTTGGTATCAATGTCCAGATTTGCTGTCAGATCGCGCTCAGCCATCCGCTGCATGGCCGCGACGGCCAGACCGAGCGGCACCGAGAAAGTGCGCCCGATGACGACGGCCATAACGATCCCGAACAGCAGGCAACACACCGTAACCACGATCATGAGCGCACGCGTGGATTCATAGGCGCGGGTGTTCTCGGTGAACAGCTTTTCACCCAGCGCTTCTTTCAATGCCTTGGCCTTGTCGCCTGCTTCGACGATCACCTTGCTATACTCCCCTGACTTCGCCAACTCCGCCCTGGCGCCGTCCAGATTCTTCGCGCGGATCGCACTGAAGACATCCAGATTGGACTTTTCGTAGGGGGGAAGCCCGTCACCAAGAGCCTTCAAAAGCGCTTGCCCTTCCGGGGTGATGAAAGTCCCATGCGCAGCTTCGAGGTTGCTGCGGAAATTGGCGAACTCTGCCTGTACCTGTCTCTCATCCGCGTCCACGATCTCGGCGTGATCGGCATTGAGCAAGGCATCGCGTACAAGACGGCCGATATCAAAACGGGAGATCTCCATGTTGTCGGACTGGATGGCGCCCAACATGTGCTTCTGGTACATGGCGCCCATGTCGGCATTGGCCGTCGCGAGTTTGGTGATTGCCAGAGAACTCATCCCCATCACCAGCAAGATCATCACGCCGAAGACGAGCATTAATCGAGGCATTGCGTTCAGATTCTTAAACCATTGCATTTGCGGTTTCCCCTTTTTCCCTTCCCATGGGCGATGTTGATTGCGTGGTTGGAGTTCCCGGCTCGCTCGGTGCGGAAGACCGCGGGGCCTGCAGCGAGAAAAGATTCATGCCGGCCAAGCCGGCAACATCGACAATGGGTGCAACACACCCATCGCCGAGAATAGTGGCGCCCATGATGCCGTCGACTTTGTGCAGATGCCGCTCCAGGCTCTTGACTACTACCTGCTGCTGGCCAAGTAACTCGTCGAGCACCAGGCCGATCTTCTTCCGGCCCGCCTCGACAACTACGATCAAGGTCCGTTCGACAATCTCGTCAACACTTCGGTCGCCCAACCGGTCGAGGCTGGATGAGCGCCCGGCAGACTTGGACGATTCCCTTTCCGTCAAGCCCAGGAATCGCTCTAACCTCAGGAGCGGGATAGTCTGGTCGCGAATCAACACCACTTCGCCCTGCTCGGCGACCCGCTGGATTTGACCTGGACTGGGCGATACCGTTTCAACCACCGACAGCAGCGGCAGCACCAGCGTGCGATCGGCAACCCGCACCAGCAGGCCTTCGAGAATCGCCAGTGTCAACGGCAGCTCGATTGTGATCGTCGTTCCTTTGCCTACCTCGCTCTCGAGCGACAGCACCCCGTTCAGCCGCTGCACGTTCTTCTTGACCACATCCATGCCTACGCCGCGGCCTGAGAACTCACTGACCGCATCGCGCGTCGAAAAGCCCGGCTCGAAGATCATCATGCGCAACTGGTCGTCGCTCAATTGGGCCTCGGGCAAGATCAGTCCCCGTTCGATCGCCTTGGCGCGAACCCGCGCCGGATCGACCCCGGCGCCGTCGTCGATGATCTCGAGAATCACGCGGCCCGAGCGATGAAAGGCGCGCAACTCAATCACTCCCTCTTGAGGTTTGCCCGCGGCTATCCGTTGTTCCGTTGTTTCAATTCCATGATCGGCGGCATTGCGGATCAGGTGCGTCAGCGGGTCGGCCAGCGCCTCCAGCATGCTCTTGTCGATCTCCGTCTCTTCTCCCCCAAGCTCCAGGCGTATCTGCTTGCCCGTGGCTTGGCCGATGTCATACACGGTGCGCACGTAGCGTTGGAACAGTGTCCCCACCGGCAGCATCCGTATGGCCATTACTCGCTCATGCAGTTCGCGCGTGTTGCGCTCCATCGCCGCCACAGCCTGGCGCAGCTTGGGCAGGCACTCGGGAGTAAAGTCCTCGACCATCTGCGCCGTCATCACGTGCGCGATGACCAGTTCTCCCACCAGGTCGATCAGTCGGTCGACCTTATCGGTGGACACGCGGATCGAACTCGCTTCACCGGAACTCGATGCGCGAGACGCAGCCTTCTTCGCACCCGGCGTCGCAGCCACCACATCGGTTGCAACCGCTGCGGCCGGAAACGCAAGGACTGCTTCCGCCGAGGGTTGGCCCTCCTCGGGTCTCGATTCGGCATCGAGGCGGACAATTCGGATCTCCGCCAGGTGCTCGACGAATTCAAAAACTTCCTGCAGCTCGGCGACCGGACGCAGCGTCGCCATCTCCACCGTCCAGGCCAGATAACACTGGCCGGGATCGAGATCAGCCAGCGGCGGCAGCGCATCCTGGTGCAGTTCTACCGCGCTTACCCGGCCCAGATCCGCCAAATTGCGCAGCAGCACAATCGGATTCGTGGCGCTTTGAAAAATCTCGCGATCGGGGCGGAACTCGACGCGATACACAGCCAATTCCTCGGCTTCCTTCACCTCTGCCGAAGCCGGTTCAGAGGCCGTAGCTTGCACACTCGTCTCGGCCTCGCAAAACGCATTCATCTGTGCCAGCAACGGGTCTGCATTCGCGGGCATCTGACCTTCGGTGGCCGGATCGAGCAGCGTGCGCAGCACATCTACCGAAGCCAGCAGGATCGCGATCACTTCTTCGCTGGCCGTGATCTCGGCGTTGCGCAACCGGTCCAGCAAGCTCTCCAGCCCGTGCGTGAAACGTACCAGGTTGTCAAATCCAAATGACCCCGCCCCGCCCTTGATGGAATGCGCCGAGCGGAAGATGGTGTTCAGTATCTCCGTGTCACCCGGCTGGGTGCGCAGGGCAAGCAGGTGCGACTCGATGGACGCAATATGATCTGCACTTTCATGCAAAAACGTCTCGCGAAATTGACTAAGGTCGATCTTCATTACGGCAGCACCTTGGCAATGGTGGACAACAGCTTCTCAGGATCAAATGGCTTCACGACCCAACCGGTAGCGCCGGCCGCTTTGCCCGCTTCTTTCTTGGCGGCGAGAGCCTCGGTGGTCAGCATCAAAATCGGCTTCGACTTCATCGCGGGAATTTGGCGCACATTCCTGATCAGCGTGATTCCATCCATCACCGGCATATTGAGATCGGTGATTATCATGTCGACCGGCCCCGCCTTGAGCTTGTCGAGCGCGTCCTGTCCATGCTGCGCCTCGATCACCTCAAATCCCCCCTGGCGCAAGGTATATCCGACCATCTGGCGCATCGATACAGAGTCGTCAACAATCAGTACTTTTCGCATTGCAGCCAATCCTTCATTCCGCTTTCTCCGTTGCGCGTTTCAATAGATCCTCGGCCCCGGCATAGGCAAACCACTGTTCGAGCGCGGGTGACACGTGAAGCAACGAAAGCACAGCACCGTAAGCCAGGCATTCCCGCCGCACCGCAAGCAACACCTGCAGCACCCCGGCATCGAGATACTCGATTTCCCCAGCGTCCAGCGCAAGGTCGATTCCACCGTCTTTCCCGCTTCCGCTCGACGCAATTCGCTCCATCGCATCCCGGGCCTTTTCTCGAATCGCGCCAGCGTCTATCCATTGCCCATCCTCGACCAGTCCAATCACAATCCGATTGGACACCCTCGATTGGTTCGCAATTGAGCCGGGCTTCGACCGTGCGCGGACTTTCTTCACACGCGGCGACACTTCTTCTGCAAGCGGTACTGACTCCACTTCCGGCATTCCTCTGTACCCCTGTCCTCTGCGGTCCTCGCATCGCTCTGTAGGCCCTACCACACGAGTCCCTACGGATGCACTTATCGGCGCCACGCTTCGTTTCATGAGAAACACAAAGATAAACCGAGACCTGCTTACCACACCCTAACCGCGCAACGAATAACTCCAATGCCCAATAAACAAGCCGATTCCCGATAGAAGTCGCATCCACCAGCTTCGTCACAGTATCCGTTTGCTTAGCGATTTGTCCCTTGACTGCGAAGCAAGCGACTACATAGCGGAAGGGCCGATGTCCTCAATTCCATCGCGAAGCCAGAGGGAGTCTTGGCTTTCGTAAAATGCGCGCCGGACTTGTCGTGGACCTCATAATCGACTACAACACAGTCGATGCGAATTTCATTTCTCTAGTCTCTCGGCAATCGTCAACGAGTCTGAATCGCTATTCGCAACTTCAGCTCCATCACCGCTCCGCTCCACTGCAGACCGCCGTTGTTCCAATTCCGTGTGGAGATGTTGTTCTGCGTGGTGTAAAGAAAACCTTGCATTGCACAGCCAAGGATCTGAATGGACCTTCAGGGATTTGCGCAGTTGCCGAGATGTCCCCGAGGGAGAGCGCCATAGCGCTGACCGAGTTCGATTCATTTTGTAATCTCCTTCACTTGCTTCGAGAGCCTGCTCGCTCATCGGGCCAAAGACTGTGTCTCTTCTAACCTCTGCAAACGCTGAATCGGTTAGAGGAGGATAACGAAGTCATCCAATACTTCTCCGCAATTGCAGTTACTTGCTTTGTCGGCCATCGAAGCCGGAGCTTTACATGTGAAATTCGTAAGACTGTGTAAAAACCAACGAAATCCTCTGCCTCGTTCTAATCCCCCACCGGTGTTACCGTTCCACAGGAGATGAAAATGGGTGCCCCCGGTCCCTCGCTTTTGGGGACCGGGGAGGAATATTCCAAGGATCGACTTGTTTCTTATCAGGACAGGTCGCCCGCAAATATTTATATCTTCTGTTTTCCATCCACCGACCGTGGACTGCTAAGCTCATCGCCCGATCGGTCTTAGGTCGACATCTCAGGCGTCTTCTCTCGCCGATGCCGTTCGCCTCGTCGCAATACTTCGCCAGGTTGGAACAACTCTATGAATAAGAATTAGTAAATGCTTCCGACTATCCAATCCAGGTGTTGCGTCCTTCCCCATCCTTGCCCGCGCTACCTATCAGTACATGAACAACCTGGGGCGATCGACGCCTGCATCAATGGAACTTCCGCAAGCCGCGCTCTCGTTGCCCTTGAGCGAATCGCAGGCATGTTGGCAAACGTCGGCGCGCGCACATCACCCGCGCAACGCTCATTTCCCGCGCCGTTGGCCCATCCCCCCACGAAATGCCTCTTTCGCCAACTACTGCGCCGATGTCTCTGAGTACGGCTTTTGCAGCGCACGATGCGACCATGCCGCGTCCGTTTCGCTACTGAATACAAATTTCAACTCGCCGCCCTTCATAAGTTCCTCGTGCGTAACAAAACTGCGGTCGAGTGATTTGCCGTTCAGCATCACATCCTTCACAAAGCCCTGCGACTCGCTCATGCCTACGCTCTCAATCGTCAACGACTTCCCGTTCGGCAAGTGCAACACCGCCTGGTCTACAAACGGCCTACCCAGCACATACTCATTCGATCCCGGCGCCACCGGATAAAACCCCATCGCCGTAAATAAAAACCACGCCGACATCTGCCCAAGATCATCATTGCCCACTAATCCATCGGGCGCAGGCTTATATTGCGAATCGACAATCTGCTTGAGCCGCGACTGCGTCTTCACGGGCGCCCCGGCGTACATATACAGGTACGCCAGGTGATGACTTGGTTCATTGCCATGAATGTACTGACCAATCATCCCCGAGATATCTTCCACATCTGCATAGAGCGCTGGATCGACCTTCTGGTCAAACATTTCATCCAGTTTTGCAACTAACTTCTGGTTACCGCCAAGCAACTGAATCAACCCCTGCTCATCCTGTGGTTGATACCATGAATACTGCCATGAATTGCCCTCGGTAAATCCGCTCTCTGCGCCAGCCTTGGCCGGATCGAACGGTTTGCGATATTCGCCATTTGCAAATCGAGGTTCCACAAATCCATCCGCGACATTGAAGTTATTGCGCCAATACCCCGCCCGCTTTTCAAACGTCGCCGCAACCGTGTCGTTGCCCATCGCCTTGGCCACGCGCGCGATCGTCCAATCATCATAGGAATATTCGACGGTCTTCGATGCCGCCTCGCCATCACGATCCACAGGCACAAACCCGTACTTCATATAGCTCGCCAGGTTGCCGTACGGGCCATAAGTCGCGCTGGCCGTCATAGCCTCGAGAGCCGCCTTCGTGTCGTAACCGCGAATCCCCTTCATATACGCATCGGCGATTATAGGCACCGCGTGGTAGCCGATCATGCACCACGTCTCTTGTCCTTGAAACTGCCAAACCGGCAAAATTCCAAACTGACTTTCAAGCTGCGATGCGATCAGCGAACTCACCAGGTCATTGGTACGCTTCTCCGGTTCGAGCAGAGTCATCAGCGGCTGTTCAGCACGATAGATATCCCACAGAGACAGCGAAGATACAAAGCGAAATCCCTCCGCGCGATGCACTTGGTGATCAGGCCCGCGATAATCGCCATTCACATCCATGCTCGTGCTCGGCGCCATCATCGCGTGATAAAGCGCCGTATACAGTGAAGTCTCCATCGCTGGCGACCCCTTCAATTCCATGCGCCCAAGTTCCTCGCGCCATAGCTTCTGCGTCTTTGCCCTGACACCATCAAAGTCAAATCCCCGTGTCTCTGCATCCATATTGGCAATTGCGTTTTCTTCACTCACCGGCGACAAAGCGACCTTCACCACCAGCGGCTCAGCCGATGGCGCAAAATCGAACACCGCTTCCAGCCCGCGCCCTTCAATGCTATCCGTGTCTTCTGGCGAATTCCCCGGCGTCTTGAAGCCGTGATAAACCGGCGGATTCTCTTCCTTGTTATAGAGCGCGTGTCCTGAAGTCGCCGCCGAGAATCGCATCGCAAAATATAGCTGCCGCCCCGGTGCCCAGCCTCGCGTCTCGCGCATTCCCGTCACCGTGCCGTCCTTGCGAATCCGCACGCGCGACCACAGCACTTTACCCGGATAGTTATAGATGCTGCTCCGCATGTCCACCAGCAAATGGCGCTTCGCATCCGCAGCAAATGTATAACGATGCACGCCCACCCGATCGCTCGCCGTCAACTCCGCGCGCACCTGCGCATCGTCCAGCGTTACGGAATAATACCCGGCCTCGGCATGTTCCTTGCTATGCGAAAATCGCGATCGATAGCCCGGTTGCGTCTTCTCGATATCACCCGGCTCGAGCGGAACCGTGTCGCCGCTCACCGGCATCACCAGCACATCGCCCAGATCACTATGGCCCGCGCCCGAAAAATGAGTGTGCGAGAAACCTAATATCGTCGTATCTTCATAGCGATATCCCGCCGCCCACTTATAGCTTTGCTTGAACGGGCGAATCTGCGTGTCGGGCGAAAGCTGCACCATTCCAAACGGCGCCGTTGCTCCCGGAAACGTGTGCCCCTCTGGTCCGGTACCAATCAGTGGATCAACAAATTTGAGAGGATCAGGCGCTTGGGCAAAAGCCAGCGAAGAGGCAATCAGGACCGCAAAGAATAGCTGCTTTTTCATGTAACAAAAATACAGTATCGGCCTTGCAACTATCTCGCTCTTCCTCTAAATCAATCATGACCCGATCGCCTCCCACCGCAGTCGCGTAACTTGTGCCGCATCGCCCATCCATCCTCACCCGCAACATCCCCCACCGCACACCCTAATCTGTGCGAAAATCCATCATCGGACATTCCTCGTCCAGACAGAGGTCGACATGCAGCCTACCCTTCCGCGCCTCAACCGCCGCCCCGTCTCGGCCTTCTTCTCTCTCGCTCTTCACACATCCTTCCTCGCCCTTCTACTTTTGCCACTGGCATCCCCCAAAATCCAGCCGGTTCTGCCTGCTCGTTCAATAGTGGTCTCTCAGATCGAGATCGCCGGAGGCTCTCATTCCGTCAAGATTCTCCTGCCGGAGATGTCCACGGCAGCCCGCACCCGCAAACCCGCACCCACCGAACAAGTCACCACTAAGACCATCTTGCCCGTCGCGCAATCCCGCCCGCCCAAGACTTCAGGCGGCGGTGCCCCTCCATCTCCTCACGCCGGAAACGGCTCTGGACAGGCCATGAATGGAAACGGAAGCGACGCCGAGGATGCCCATCCCGCTTTCCCCGTCTTCTCTCCGCGTCCTCCTGTCGCCGATCGCTCCCTCCTGCCCGCAGCTGAACGCGACATCGTAATCGATGTCAACGTCGATGAACTCGGCGGCGTGATCAGCGAAAAGCTTGTAAAGGGATTGGGCAACAAACTTGATCAGATTGTCTTGGAAACAGTCAAAAGCTGGCGCTTTCAACCCGCTACGGTGAACGGGAAGGCCGTCTCCACCGAGGCAGAGTTGATCTTCCCGTTCAATCCGAGCTATCCGATAGCGACCTCGTAGGAATCAATTCCGCCGCACCGCGAACGTCCCAACTCCAGCGAAACATTGGTCTCACTCGGCTGTCTTACAAATGTCTTACGCCCGCAGCTCGTCTCGCCGCTCGCCTGTGAATAACGAAATGCGATCCTAACTTGAAACCACAACCTCGTCGCGAAGAACGTCACTAATCCGAGATGATTTCCCTTTTTCCTTATCGCGAACGGGATATTTGACCGACCGCCAATGGGCCTCGGGAACCCACTTCCCTCCCACCTGAATCGCGCCTACCTCCACGCCGCAAACCTCGCACGCATGAGTCGCCCATTGGGCCCGATCTATATTCTTGTGAAGGTTTTCCTGCAGTTCAACGCTAAAGTGTCCATCGCATGGTTTCAAAGGTGTCGGCATAGTTCTCCAGAGCAGTGTTTTGGGGGAATTTGTGGGAATGATCAACGCCGTCTTTCCGGAAATCGTTCAATCCCATATCTATTAGAAGCAAAATCGGGCATCCTCGAACCTTGAAAATTCATTCATGGCAAATCTGAGGAAATTATTCGCCCTTTCTTCGCCTATACTTCCCTCATGGGCGGCGAGCGGTCTTCCACAACCCGAATGCGTCTGGCCGGTAAAATATGCGGCATCTGCAAAGCTTACCTCCCCGAACCCGTCACCCAGGGTGAAAAATATTGCGCGCATTGCCTGGCCGACAGACGCCCCTCACACCGGGTTTACATGAATTACATGGTCCGTGAGAGTTGGCACTGCAGCTTTCTCGAGGAAGACCTCAAGACTTCCCTCCCCAAAAAGCTCACCTTCCAGAGCCACGCCAAAATATTCGAACTCGCCGAGCGCGGAGGCTGCGCCCTCAACCTCGAAGCGCGCCAGGCCATCGAACACGGCATCGAAATCGGCCGCGGAGGAATCTGGCTGCAACTCACTGAAGAGCAATATCAGAAACTGAAGCGCCCCTGAGCCTCCCCATTTTCTGCCCGCACCCAACCACTCAAGCCGTTTCCTCACCCGGAAGAACCGTGTACCGCCGACGAAGCACCCACAGCAGAATCCCTGCCAACGCCCACCCGGTACCCGCCATTCGCGCCAGCGGCCCCAGGTTAATCCAGAGAAAGAAGCAGGTCACCATCCCTGCCAGCGACAGCGCCATCGGAAACCACTGCGCCCACCGCCCATGTCGCCACCCACGCAGCATCGACGACAGGTTCACTCCCATGAACGCCAACAGCGCACCATAGTTCAACAACTCCGCGCCCAGATCGTAACTGAACACCATCGCCCCCACCAGGCAAATCCCTCCTATCAGCAGCACATTGTTGCGAGGAATCTGCGTCTTCGCATGAACCGCCGAGAATAGGCGCCCCGGCAATGCACCATCTTTTCCCATCGCATAGAGCAACCGCGCCGCGCCCAGTTGCGACGCCATGCCCGAGCCCATGTTCGCCAGTAATAACGAAGCGTTCACGATAAGAAACAAAATCGGTCCGCCCATCCGACCCGCAACATAAACATAGGCCGTCGTAACGTCTGGAAATGTCATCGACCGCGGCCACACCAACTGCGCAACATACACTTCGATGCTCGCCAGAATCCCCGTAATCAAACACGTCAATACAATGGCGCGCGGCACACTCCGCGAAGGGTCCTTGGCCTCATCGGTAAGCGTCGAAATACCGTCGAACCCGATGTAAGTCAGCACCGCGATCGAAGTACCCCGCAACAATCCTCCGGAATTAAACGCCGCGGGATTGTAAAGCGGATCGAGAAACATGCTCGCCGTTGGATGAGCGATATGCAAAATCCATCGACCCGCGGCCACCAGCACCAGCACAATCACTACGCCCAGAGCGGCAGCCATGCCTGCATTGATGCGCGCCGACGTTTCCACACCGCTGCAGTTCAACCACGTAAACAGCAACGCAAAAAACACAACCCACGCAATGTAAGGCACACCCGGCATAAAGTTCATCGCCGCGCGACTGCACCATATCGTGCAAATCAGCGGATTAAGAACATAATCCATCACCAACGCCCAGCCCGTCAGATAACCGAGGCTGGGATGAATCTCCTTGCCCACATACAAAAATGCCGAACCGCCATGAGGATAAGCGCGCGCCATGCGTCCATAACTAATCGACGTAAACAGCATCGCCACCATCGCCAGCAATATCGTTGCGACCACATGGCCGTTCGACACCTGGTAAAGCACACCGAAGACCGGCATCGGCGCTGTCGGCTGGATGAGAATGATCCCATAGAGCACCAAATCCCAAAAGCGCAGACTGCGCCTGAGACCAATAACTCCGGACTGGACAGTGTTACTCTCGCCTGTCAAATGTGTCCTTACTTCGCCGCTACGGCAGCGGTCGGTGTAATGGTTACGGCCGCCACATTCCAGCCTTCTATTTGAATAACCGGCACTCCCGCCGTACCCTCCGGAAGCAGCGCAGTTAGATTCGTCGTCTCGCCCGGAGTAAGTTCAATCCAGTTATCCGACCAGAAGATCGGCGCGATCAGCCCACCCGATGCAGTGCGCACCGCGGCCCTCACCTGAAACGCCAAACCTGCCGACTGATTCTCCAAATGCACAACAACCTCGCGTCCCTTCGCCGTCTCGTGGATCTCCGCTTTCCCATTCACGTTCGCCGCTGGCAGGCTCGACAGCGCAGTCAGGTCTTCATGCCGTTGCGCCGGCGTATGCGTATAGTCGGTCCGCGCCCAATCAAAGGTTGTGAGCGTCCCCGGCACCCAATAAAAGTTGCGGCTCACCACTTTTCCCGCCCCATCCGACAAGGTCAAATCAATCAGAAACGTCTTCTCCGCACCCGAATACAACCCCTCCGGAATCGCAAACACCCTCTGTGCACTGTCAGGCCCCGCATCCACCGTCGTTTCCCCGCTATATAACTCCTGCCACGCCGGATTATGCACGTGAATACTCGCATGAAGCCCATCCACAGATTGGTAAGTACTGTTCACCACCACAATCGAGTTATCGTCATATGAATACTGAATGTGCAGAGGCTCACATGCCTTCTTGGTCGCAAAATATCCCGCTCCCGCATCGAGATAGTAGTCGTAAAGATGCCAGATCATCGACGGCCACGCATTATTCAGCATCCATTGAATTACGCCCGTCGATACATATTTATTCTTTCCATAAGCCTCAAACATCGCGCGCTCTGAGTCGTACTCCATCGTCTGCGCGATGCGTTCGTACTCCGCGGCCGACCGAGGTTTGGCATAAACCGCTTCCATCGCCGCGTCAAACACCTTCAGGTTGACGAATTCTCCGCCCCCGTTATGGGCGCTCCAGTTCTCAGTTGGCGGCCAAGACTCCGGATCAGGAAGAAACTTCTGCCGGCTCGCCAACGATGGAATCGCCGGTCCTGGGCTAGTTTCCGTATTGAATCCGAACGCCCCCCCATTATGCAAATCCACATACCAATAACTCGGCGCAACATAGTCGTACGGCCCACTCATCTTCACGCCATTCGCGCCTGTCACCGTCGTAGCCGCGCCCGTCGCAGACGACAGAATCGGATTCGGCCAATGCAACTCCCCCTCGATCTTCAGATAGGCGCTCTCCACATCGGCCGGCGGCGGATTATCGCTGCCATTCAGCCACACCAACAAGCTCGCATGCGAGCGAAGCCGCAATATCTGCGTGCGCAACGACGCCGATGCTATCTTCAGATCCTCTGCGTTCCAGTCCTTCCAATGTTCCCAATGATCGCAGCAACACCAACCCGCCATGACTAGAATGCCCTGCTCATCAGCCAAGTTGAAAAACTCCTCAGTCTCCAACTTTCCTTCCAGACGAATCGTATTCAGATTCATGTCGCGAACCATGCGGAACTGATCGCGCAACCGGACGCTGTCCACGCGCAGCAGCATGTCCGGCGACCAACCCGCACCGCGAATCAGAATCGGCTTGCCATTTACGCGAAACAGTTTGCCGCCCGTAGCTGTGAACTCCGATGTAATCTCGCGAATACCAAACTCCGCCGTCTTCTCATCGGTCTGCTTACCTTCTACCGCAAAGCTCACCGTAAGGTGCTCCAAATGTGGCTTGCCCATTTGGTAAGGCCACCAAGGCTCCGGATTACGAATGCTCAACCCCGCAAACTTTTCCGGAGTAAACACAACGGTGCGATCCTCATGTGCAGCCAATTCCACCGACTCTTCAAAGCGCACTCCCGCTGCCGTGCCCGAGACCACGCCCTTCACCGAGTTCCCCGTAGCATTGTGTAATTCGGCATAGACCGTCAGGTCCGCAACTCCCAGCGAGTTATCGCGAAAATGAGTAACGACCTCGGGCGAACTTACCGTGACCGCTCCCGTCGTCACCAGGTTCACTTCGCCCCATAACCCCATGTCCTTATCCGGCGGGCAAGGATTCCAATCAACCCAGTTAATGCCAAGATCTTTTTCGGTAGGCGCAAATGTTTCGACCGCGACAACATTTTCTTTGCCAGGTTTCACTAAGTCCGTAACATCGAATTCATAACTGCGATAAGCTCCAGCAACAGTAGCCGAATCCGCGACCTTCTTGCCATTCACCCACACTTCGCCGCGATAATTAATGCCACCGAAATGCAACCAGAATCGCTGCTCCGTCCCACTAACCACCGGTGTCGTAAATGATTTCCGATACCACCAGCCGCAGCGATAAGGACTATCCGCCGGCATCGGCAAGTTAGAAAAATTCTGTCCTATCGGATATCCCGCACCCGGCAATTGACGCAGATTGGTACCAAAATAAGGATCGGGAATAATACCCGCTGCGGCTTGTGCAGCCAGCACCGTGCTCGGCACCGTTGCCTTGAGCCACCCATCCACTGAAAATCCTGTCGTCGCAATCGTGTCACCGCCGGCTTGCAGTTTGCAGGCCGACTGCACATTCCATCCTTCGCGAAGAGGCGTTGATGTTTCAGCTTCAAGCACTAATGGCAAGGCCAACAAGGCCAGCAGGCAAGGCACAACCTTCTTCATCATGGTCACCAGCATTTCTTTCCTCATGCTCTGTCAGAGACTGTTTATGCAATTCGCAAAAACTGCGTACTTCCAGCCAAATCCTGCAAAAACCACCATTTCAATCGTTTGAACAATGACTATCTTCTGTCGAGCCGCTGTTGTCAAGCACTCGCCTTGCTCGTCCGTTCTTTGCTTCTCTTCGGCGTTGGCGGCGACGAAGACATCCGCACTACCAACTCCGGATGCGCCTTATGCAACCGCGCCTTTTGCGCTGCACTGCGCTCTCGTCCTTCTACCGCTTCAAGCATCCACTCTGCCGCCAACAGTCCCATCTCCTTGAGCGGCTGACGAATCGTCGTGATAGATGGCGTCGATACCGCTCCATGCAACACGTCGTCAAATCCCAACACCGAACAGTCCCTGGGCACTTGCACACCAGCCTCTGCCAATCCGCGAACCACGCCCAGCGCCGTCAAGTCGTCAAACGCCAGCACTGCCGTGAACGTCATTCCCTGCGCCAACATCTGCCGCGCACAATCCAATCCTCCCTCGAAGCTTGAAGCAGGATCGAACACACTGGGCAACTGAAATATCATCCGCGGATCCAGCTTCACGCCGACTTCGATCGCCGCTCGACGTATGCCCGCCCACCGCGGCGCACTGTCAAACATCTGTTCCGGGCCGCGAATGACAGCGATCTTGCGATGTCCCAATGCGCATAGATGATGCATCGCCAGCTCGCCTCCCGCCTCATTGTCCACTAATACTGAACTAATGCCGCGGTCGGTCAGATCCCTGCTCACAATCACGATGGGAACGTTATTCTTCTTGATATCGCTGAGTAAATTCGTCTCATCGAAAATCCAACTGGCAATCACGATCACGCCCTCGGCGCGACGCTCCAAAATCATTTCCAAGTAGTTATCAAAGAGCCCGCGTTGCGTCTGCGCATCCATCAGCAGCGGCAAATAACGAGCCTGCTGCAGCCCCGACTGGACCCCGCGAACCACCGGCACGCAATAAGGATCCGACAAATCATAGGCCAGTACTCCAATCGTCTGGCTCCGCCGTCGCCGCAATGAACGCGCAAACGCATCAGGATGATAGCCCAGTTGTTGCGCCATCGCTCTGATCTTTTTCCGCGTCGTGACCGCCACATTTTGCGACAGCGGCGCTTCGCTCAAGACAATCGAAACGGTAGATACGGAGAACCCGCAAGCGCGGGCAATGTCGAGCAAAGTTACGTGACCTGATCTTCGCTGAGCCACTTTTCTCCCTTGCGCGCCCACGCGCGAATGCCTTGACCCGACTCCACTCATCCTATTCGGCGAATGCGCTTCTCCGAGGATTTTTCCCTTGACACCTAAAGCAATTGCCTCTAGATTGGCATTCATTATTGATATTAAAACGTTTGAATGTCAACACATTTTGGAGGCGAAATGAAGATCCGAATTGCTCGCAGTGCCGCAGCTTGCCGATTTCTCTCGACCGCAGTTCTTCTCCTCTGCGCGATAAGTGCCTTCGCCCAAGCCGGCAGAGGCAGCATTAACGGCGTTGTCACCGACCCCTCCGGTGCCATCGTCCCCGGAGTGAAAGTTTCCTTGCTCAACCATGCCACGGGAATTCAGCAGCACACGGTAACTACCGCCGCCGGCCTCTATAACTTCGTTTCTCTCAATCCGGGAACTTATCAAGTCACCGCAAGCATGACCGGGTTCGAGAGCGTCGCTGAAGATAATGTGAAGGTGACCGTCGATCAGGTCAGCACCGTCAACATTGCGCTTCGTGTCGGCAGTGTCACCGACACCGTCTCGGTATCAGAGGCTGTCGACTTGCTCGAACCCACTAACTCCACCGTCGGCCAACTTATATCCTCCGATACAATCGACCGCATTCCCCTGCTTACACGCAATGTATTTGACTTAGTACAACTGAGCGCCGGTGTTACTCCCGCAAACGGTTCGCCCAACTCATCGAGCTCTTATGCCATTACCAATATTTCCAGCGGCCGCCCCGGTGTCGATGTCTCCTCCTACACCATCAATGGCGCAATCGTTGGCTCCGTCTACTACATGGTCGACGGCAGCCCGCTTGGCATCGCCGAGCAAAATGCAGGTGCCATCATCCCCGCCATGGAGATCCCCGAAGACGCTGTAGATGAGTACCGCGTCGAAACCCAAAATACTCCGGCCTCTTATCAAAGCGGCGGCGCCGGCGTCATCAGCCTCGCCACCAAGTCCGGTGGAGACCAGTTCCACGGCGATGGCTTCGTCGTTCTTCGCCCCGATATTCTAGCCGCCAACGAATACTTCAATAAGCAGAGTCAAGTCTCGCAGGGCCAGACCAATCAATCCCCTGATTTTCATCGCTACCAGGAAGGTGGCTCCATCAGCGGCCCTATCCTCCATAAGAAGCTCTTCTTCTACGGCGATTACGAGGCCACGCAGCAAAAACAGTTTGACGGCTCCAACACCTTTACCGTTCCTACCGCCGCTGAGCTCCAGGGAGATTTCACCGCCGATACCGGCATCACAATATTCGATCCGATCACCACCAATCCCGATGGCACGCGCAATCCGATACAAGGCACAAACAGTGGTCCAGGCTGCGCAGTTGCCACCACCAACTGCATTCCCAGCGCTTATCTCAACCCCACCGCGCAAACGTTCTTATCTCATTTCCCCAAGCCCACGATCACGGCTTACGACCCGGTCAACAATCCCCAACATCTCAATAATCTCTACGTTCCCGGTCTCGATCCCACCACTGCGCAAAAGTTCGACGTCCGCGTCGATTATGCAAAAGGCGAGAAACAGCGCATATTTGGCCGCTTTTCCTTCGATCGACTCTTCACGGCCGGCGTCAACGCCTTCAACAATCCCTGGGATCTGAACTACGCACAGAACATCACCAATGGTCGTAACATCCTCGTCGCCGACGACTACACCCTCAGTCCAACCACCGTTCTGCAACTGCGCTATTCGTTTACGCGTCACTATGAAAATCAGGGCGGCGATCCCGCACAGAGTGCAGTCGACGACCTCGCCTCACTGGGGTTCGTCACTCCCACCGCAGCCGATGAAGTTTACAAGACGCTTCCTTACGTCAATTTCAGCGATGTCGGCGGCGGCATCGGCGGTACCGCCAACTACAACACCTTCATCTATGCCAGCGAAAACAACGACGTCAGTGCCACCATCACCAAAGTGCTCGGCAAGCATGAGATCAACGCCGGCTTTGAATACATGAAGAGGTTCTTGAATGTTGGGCAACCCCCGGCTCCCTCGGGCGCGTATGCCTTCGACATCTCCGCAACCAACGATAACTCGACCTCGCCCGGCACCGACGCAAACGGCAATCCCCTCCCCTATGGCAACGATTTCGCTTCGTTCCTTCTCGGCATGGGTACTGCTCCCGGCTCAGAGTCCACTAACTTCACCAAGGATCTGTTTGTCGCCCAGGCGAACCCATATTATGCCGCCTTCATCGAGGACACTTATCGCCCCAACCACGCTCTAACCCTCACCGCTGGCCTTCGCTGGGATATCTTTGGCGGCAAAACCGAACGCCACAATCGCCTCGAATACTTCAATCCAATCGCTTCAGGTGCTGCGGGCGGAGTTACATTCACTGGCGCTGAGGTCTACGCCAACGGCGGTAATCGGTCACCCTTCGCCACCAACTTCAAAGATTTCAGTCCACGTCTCGGCCTGTCGTGGCAGCCCGCAGAATCATTGGTTGTCCGTGCCGGCGCCGGGTTCTACTACGGTCCGAGTGCGCAGATGGTCGGCTCCGCCAGTCTCGACAGCGACGGCTACTCGTCCACCACCAACTGGAATGCAACATGCTACAACGCCGCCGGAAACACCATCTACAACGGCACTTCCGGCTGCATCGGCGCGGCTCCGGGTGCCCCCGCTCCCAGTTCCACCGGTGTCTATTCGTTCACCGATCCATTTCCGGCCGGTGTTGTTCCTCTCATCACCGCGCCCAGCGGACTCGCCAACAACCTCGGCACCACGGTGAGCACGATGCTCCACTCGCAGCGCACCACACTCACTTACAACTTCAACTTCGGCGTTGAATACCAGGTTCCTCACGGCTTCATCGTCAGCATCGGCTATGTCGGCAGCAGAGGGCTCTTTCTGCCCCTGGGCAGTGTCGACCTCAATCAGCTCGACCTTGGCACAATTCAACGCTACGGCGCCTCGCTCTGCGTCGACACCTCCGACCCTAACTGCGTCATGGTGACCAATCAATGGGCCGCAATTCAACCTGCGACTAATTCCAACTCTGGCGCCTCCACCGTTCCGCTCTGGGTGTCGCTCCAGGAGTTTCCCCAGTTCGGCAACGGAGGATACGGCGCGGGAAACGGTGTCAATGTTCACGGCTACCCCGGCGGCGATTCCGAGTACAGTTCGCTCCAGGCAAAGGTCCAGAAGCGCCTCTCCCACCACTTCAGCACCCTCGCATCCTTTACCTGGGGCAAGCTCATCACCGACGATGGCAACCCGCCACTGGGCTTCGTTGGCGCCCACAACGGCTCGCCTCAAGACTCGAAAAACATGAGCCTCGAGCATTCCATCAGCCCTCAAGACGTCAAGTATCAGTTCACCTGGCAGGCTTCCTACGATCTCCCCGTCGGAAAAGGCCGTGCCCTCAACCTATCCGGCCCAGTCAACGCCGTCCTCGGCGGATGGACCGCTAATCTCGTGGCTTACCTGAGCACTGGCGTGCCCATCAATTCGCCCCTCGTCGGCGCTGCCGTCTCCTACTTCAATCAGCGTGCTGACATGGCCTGCGACCCCAGCAAGGGCGCGCCCCACACCGCTCAGGCCTGGTTCAATCCCACTTGCTTCGCAGATCCTTCCAGCTCCTTCGTTGCCGGCACCGCGCCCACGTATCTCGACCACGTGCGCACCATGGGCGCCGACGACTTCGACGTTTCTCTCTACAAAAACTTCCCCATCGGCAAGGAAAAAGACCTCCGCTTCGAAGCCTCCGTCTTCAACATCGCCAACCGCGCGCAGCTAGGCGCACCCAACGTGCCGTCCTATTCCAGCGGATGGTCCAACGACAACTTCGGCGAAATCTTCTCGACCGTCAACCAGCCCCGTCAGTTCCAATTTGGATCGAGATTTACCTTCTGACCCTTGCTATCATCTCCTTATGACCACGGTCGAGATTCTGTTTCGCTATGCCACACCGCCCACAGACTCCCAGGTATTTGCTTTGGCAGATACTCGGGACGTCTACGGCATTCGCCGCCTCAGCTTCGATCGCCCGGCACACACGTTGCGTATCGAATACGATGCCACCCGCCTCAATGCGGCCACCGTCACCCAGCTCGTCCGCCGCGCCGGCCTTCAAATCGCAGAGGAACTTCCACTCATTCCTCCGCCGCCTGCACCTGAGCCCGCAACCACGACTTAGCGGGATTGCATCACCGCCCAATCCCTGATAATCTGTTTTAGGTTCTTCAACGAACCGTGTGCGCCCGTAGCTCAGCTGGATAGAGCGTCTGGCTACGAACCAGAAGGCCGGGAGTTCGAATCTCTCCGGGCGCACCATTTCTCCCCTATCCCTTCCGCATCATCCACGCCGCAATCCAAGTCCACTCCGTTTTGTGATTAATCCACACTACAACGGCCCCACTGTCCCGAGTTCGACACGTAGCTTATCGACTTGTCATGGAGTCATTTCCATCCCCCTCTCAGCAGATTCCAATCCTCTTGCCCCGCGTTTCCCACAGGCACCATAGAAGAAATTCCTCCACCTGCCGATGAACAAATTGCACGGATTCGAGACAGCACCCACACGATGCAATCTCGATCAGGTACTGCGAATGTGCACCGGGGGTGAAAGTTGGAAGGCTATGTCCAGATAGGTCGCAGCTTTTTTGCTGTCCCGCACGAAGGTAGCGAATCCCTTAACTCGACCGAGCCAACTCCGCCCGAGCCCCCCTCGCAGTTCGCCGCTCAGATGGCGCAAATCTTAGGAGAATCCTCCGAGCCCGATCCCCTCTTCTTTGTCGAAAGCTGGACCGTCGGCGTAGCTGCCGCGGTCGATAATCTCCAGCAAAGACGCCAGCGCCAGAGCAACTCAACGTCCTGCCGCCCGGTTCTCCATCCCTTCGACAATCGCGGTCCCCTCAACTTCGTCGACGTCACCGACTCCGATGAAGCATTCTTCAAAACCACGCGCGCCAACACCGTCGCCGACTCTTACACCGCCGGACGCCCCACGCAATTCCGCGAAGAGACACCCGCACCCAAACAATCCGCAACGTCCCAAGCCTGGCAATCCTTTGTCGACGACTTCGAAATCAGTCAGGATTCAGTTCAACCCACTACCGTCGAAAGCGCCTGCCAACTCCTCGGCGTCCCTGTGACCAGCACCCGAGAGCAAATCAAAGGCGCGTACAGACGCATGGCAAACCGCTATCATCCCGATCGCCTCGAAAGCAGATCCGAGCGCGAACGCATCCGTGGCACCGACCGCATGGCCTCCATCAACGAAGCCTATCGACTCCTGCGAACCACCATGTTCGGCGAAGCCGCCTAAACCGCCCGCGATTGAATGAAACCATGTGCCCCATCCATCGAGCGTTTTTTGCTCGATGGGTGGGAGACCGCAAAGGCTTACCATCGACAATCGGCGCTCTTCCTTTTCCATTCTTGTTTCCCGTCAGTCTCGCTACAACCACCCGCGCGCGCGAGCAATCCGCGCCGCATCCACGCGATTCGCGGCTCCCAGCTTGGTGATTGCTTCCGATAGATAATTCCTCACCGTACCTTCCGAGAGACGTAACTCGGTAGCTATCTCCGCGGACGATCGCCCCTCCCCCGCACGCTGCAAAATCTGCCGCTCCCGATCCGACAATGGGTCTTCATCGGAACTCCACGCCTCCGCCGCCAGCGCTGGGTCAATCGCGCGAAGCCCGGCATTCACGCGCCTGATCGCCTCTGCCAGTTCACTCGCCGGCCGCTCTTTCAGCAGATATCCCCGCGCCCCCGCATCCATCGCGCGTCGCAAGTACCCAGGCCGCGCAAACGTCGTGAGAATGATGACCCGCGCTTTGGAATCGGCGTTCTTCAAATCCGCCGCTAGCTCCAGCCCGCTGCGTTCAGGCATTTCAATATCTGTCACCACCACGTCAGGCCGATGCTCAAGCGCAAGCTTCATTGCCTCGCGCCCATTCGCTGCTTGAGCAATCACGCTCAGGTCAGGTTCCAGGTTAAGCAGCGCCTCCAATGCGCCGCGCAGCATCGTCTGGTCCTCGGCCAATAACACGCGAATTACCGTTGCCGACTTGCCCTGTGCGCCCTTCATGCGTTCGCCTCGTGCTGCGGCAGCTCGATCGTGAGCCGTGTGCCGCGATCCTCCACAATGCCGCGCTCCAGCGAAAAATGCCCGCCCAATGACTCCACGCGCTGTCGCATCCCGCGCACCCCGTTCCCTTCCTTCAACACCGCATGCTCACCATCGTCTTCTACCACCAATCGACGCTGCCCTGAGTCCGCAATAAACCGCAACCGACAAGTAGTAGCTTGCGCATGACGCACAATGTTAGTGACCGCTTCCCTCAGCACCAACGCCAACGCGGTCTCTTCCTGCGGACTCAGAGAGGCGCCATCTCCAGGCATGCTTTCAGCAATCAGTGTCACACCAGCCGCGTCAAACGTTGCCCTCGCTGCATCAATCTCCGCTGCCAATCCGCGCGCCCGATAACCCACAATTGCTTCGCGAACCTCAGCCAGTGCCGTACGCGACGTTCGCTCCACATCGCCTATCTCGGCCTTGGCCCGCTCCGGATCGATCGCAATCAAACGCCCCGCCAATTCAGCCTTTAGCACGATTACTGAAAGCGTATGCCCCAATACATCGTGCAAATCCCGCGCAATCCGTTCGCGCTCCGCTACTGCCGCCAGCGCCAGGTTTTCTTCCTGCGCAGCCCGCAATTTGCAGTCGGCTCGCCGCTGTTCCGCGAAAAAAATATTCCCGCCGCCGATAACCACAACCAGGAAAATCGCGATCAATATGTTCGGCCAGTCGGTTTCAAATGCCTTGCTCGTGCCAGGAAGTCTAAACACATAACCTTCACCCAGAATCACCATGCACTCCAGCAGAAACAGCCAGAGTACCCGAGGCGTCGACTCGATACTGAATGGAAGGAATGCCGCGGCATATATAAAAAAAGTCGAGGCCCCCGCGTTCCACGGAAATGTAATCAGCCCAAGCACGAAGGTCGCGACGATCATCCAGACCTGCGCTGGCCGGCCTTGATTCGTGCTGCGAAGATAACGAGAAAAGACTAAGAGAAATACGCCGAACACGGCCAGCGTCCCGAGCCAAAGATCGAGGCTCGGCTCCATCAGAGGTCTAATAAACAGAAACCCTGTGTAGCCGAACCAAGCCCATGCCCACTTCCCACCGCGCCCCTTGATCTTTGCTTCAGTGCTCGTCATCGTCCCATTCCACCTGAACTCTACGCTTACAGCTTACTGGTTCTGCTCGTATCTCCGAAACGCAATGCCGCCAATCCCAAGCATCACCAGCGTAAACCCGAGCAGGCCAATCCAATGACTCATCGCCGTCCCCGCGCTGTCATAACCAAACGCGCTCAGCATCAATTGAGAAAGATGATAAGTCGGCAACAGCACAGCAAACTGCTGAATGAACTTGGGCAACATCATAATCGGAAGCCACAGTCCGCCGCAGAAACTCATCGGCAGATAAATCATATTGGCAATGCCCGGCGCAGAACTGAAAGGAACCAGCAGCGCCAACGCCATGCCCATGCACGCGAACGGAATCACCCCAACCACCGTTAGTCCGAACATGCGAACATACTCCCCGAAACTAAGTTCCACATGACCGACACTTATTCCCATCACCGTGAGAATGCTGACAATGATCACGCCAAACACCATCGCCGATGCGCATTTTGCCAATAGATAAGCGATCGGTGGCATAGGGCTGGCACGTTTCAGTTCCAGCCATCCCGCTGCTAACTCGCTCGACAGTCCCACCCCTATCCCAAACAGCGACGCGCCCACCATCCCAAACACCGCGTATCCGGCAAGCATATATTTCGCCACCGACACGCTTCCGATATGCTGTCCCCGGTTCAAAATCAAACCAAAGAACAAATAAAAAATTACCGGAAATCCAATAACTGACAGCGCAAAACTCTTCGTCCTGGTTAGTCTCAGAAACTCATAGCGAGACTCTCTTAAAAAAATGCGCACGTTAAACGTCAGAGAGTTAATGGGCGAGCCGGTCACAGGGCTAAACGTCATTGTCGACATGATGCACTCCTTTCAAAATCAAAGTTTGTATGAATGAACAGCAATTGATTCCTCCGCGAAACAACCTATCGCTTAGGACCTATCGGTAGTAATCGCCAGAAACGCATCTTCAAGCGCTGGACTTTGCACCTCGATGCCCCGCAGCGTCTGATCGAGCGCCAACATCTCGCGTAACGTTGATTCCGGCTGATTACTGGTCACCGTTGTGCCACTCACATCGGCTGTCGCACTCACCACACCCTGCAATTTAAGCAGCGTCGCAGTCGTCAGTTCCGTAGCGCAGCGAATGATCTTCACACTCCCCTGCGCCGATCGCCCCGGCACCGCCGACCCAAACGCCTTCACTTCATCCGGCGTTCCCTCGCAGGCAATCCGCCCTTTATTGATCACGATGATGCGATGAGCCAACGCATCCGCCTCTTCGAGATAATGCGTCGTCAGCAGTACCGTCTTTCCGCGCGCTGCCAGCGAGCGAATCTCCGCCCACATCGTACGTCGCGATTCAATGTCCAGCCCCACCGTCGGCTCATCCAGAAACACCAGATCCGGATCGCCCGCCAGCGCCAGCGCAAACAACACCCGCTGCTTTTGTCCGCCCGATAACTGGCCAAACATGCGTTGCTCAATTCCATGCAACGCAGCCGCCCTCACAATGTCCGCATACGCCATCGGCCTCCGATAATAGCCGCGAAATAATTCGATCTGCTCGCGAACCTTCAGCATCTCCGGCGCTCTGCCCACCTGCAACATCGCGCCCGTCCGCATCCGCGCCGATGTCTCCCGCGGATCGGCTCCAAAGATACCCACCGTCCCCAATGTCGGCGAACTCAGACCCATCAGTAACCGCACAGCGGTCGACTTACCCGCTCCGTTCGGTCCCAGCAGCGCCACAATCTCACCGCGATTCAAAGTAAGTGAAACGTTGTCCAGTGCCAACACACCATTACAATAACGTTTGTTGATTCCCGCCAGAAACGCCACGGGATCGGCCATTGGTTGTGCCACCGTCTGTGCGGAGATTCGACTGTAATCAAGGACTGCGCTCATGGCTCGCTCCATTCGTTTTGATAACAACTAAAGCGAGTATGCGATCCCTTTCAATCCGATTGAAGTGTGACGGATCAACAAAACGAGGTGACGTTTGTCAGGCCGCATTCACAAACTCTTCTCTTCCGTCCGACATGCCCACTGGGAAAAACCCTATAGGTAACTCTCGCTCCACAAAGTAACTCCATTCCCGATGACTTATCGTTTTAAGGTAACTTCTGGAAGAAAGTTATCGTTCTCACTTGCATGTTCACATATCTTCCTATTTACTTGTCTACTCAAGGAGGACGACGTCGCTCTATGACAAACCTCTATCATCCCCGCCTCCGTTGGGCCTTTGGTCTCGCACTTACCCTTGTGGCCTCCGCTTCCACCATGCTCTCTCCCCGTGCGTTCGCCGCTGACATTACTGTCGCCAGCCCGGCCAGCAGCATCAACCATGCGTCCAACGTTTTAATCAAAGCCCACAACACCGGCTGCGAAGGCCTCGCGCCTGTCTCATTCGGCTATTCGATCGATCACGCAAGCACCATCGCCAAAGGTGAATCCCCCTACGACATCGACACGACAATCTCAGGCCTTTCTGCCGGAACCCATATCATCGAATTCAAGTCCTCAACTAACTACGGCCAATGTCCAACTGTAACTTCAACCTTTACCGTAGCCGCCGCGTCCTCCTCCACCCAGTACACCATCCCTTCCTACGCCGTCTCCTCTGGCGATCTCGACGGCTCTGACAAGTGGACTGAACAGCATGACGGAGGCACTCCCGGCTCTTCCCGAGGTTCCATGGTTTATCCCGCCACCACGCCTCTCTACGACGACGCGCGCAAGTTTTATATGACTTATACCGATCAAGCCGGGGAACGATGGAGTAATCAGTTTGTCCGCGACACCACATCCACTAACTTCGTGTTAGACACTTATGTCTACTTACCCGTTCCCTCCGAACTCATGAACCTCGAGCTCGACATCAACCAGACCCTCGCCGATGGTCAGACCATCATCCTCTCTACCCAATGCTCCGGCAAAATCGGTTACTGGGAATATGGCGACACTGTGGGCAGCCACGATCATTGGAAATCGACGAACATCAAGTGCAATCCGGCCGACTGGAAAGCCAATACCTGGCACCATGTCCAGATCGGTGAGCACCGTGACGCCAATGGATTCGTCACTCACGATTGGGTTGCTCTCGACGGCGTCTATCAACCTTTCAGTAACGCCACCCTTGAATCCGCCCACTATCTAGGCTGGACTCCCGGCGATACCAATGCGCAATTCCAAATTGAAGGATCAAGCCTCCACAGCGGCACGGTCACAGCTTACATCCATAAGTTCACGGTCTATCGCTGGAAGTAGAACTTAATCTTCACTTACTCACCCATAACTATAAGGATTGGGTGCCCCATCCATCGAGCGCCTTTTGCTCGATGGGTGGGAGACCACAAAGGCTGACCGTCGAGCATTTCCTTCTCCCATTCGTGTTTCTTATTAGGACTCACTCCTCATACCTACAAAGGGCGAAGCGCAATGCGCCTCGCCCTCATTTCATCCCATTGCAGCTTTAACTAATACAACCTGAAATTAACCTCGATCGTAATCATCACCGGCACCGGTGTATTCCCTTTCATCGCCGGCTTGAACTTATACTTCCTGACCGCTTCCAGAGCCTTCTCATCCAGCCCCATGCCCAGCGGCCGCACTACCCGCGGGTTCTGCGGATTGCCCTGCGCATCCACGATCAGCGAAACCAGGCACACCCCCTGATACTTCGCCCGCCGCGCTTCGTCAGAGAATTCCGCCTCCGGCCAGACCACCGGAACCGGCGCCGTCACACCGCCGCCCACCCGATACAATCCACCGCCGGTATTCCCGCCCGATCCAGGCCCGTAACCATTGCCGTTGCCCGAGCCCAAACCGCCGCCCGAACCCGTCCCCATGCCGCCACCCGTACCCTGCCCGTTCGAGGCCAGTGTCACGTTGTGAGAGTTCGTCACACCAATATTCGGCAGCGTAGGGTTATCCGGCAGTTTGATGTCTTGCTGCACCATGATCGCCGAGGGAACAGAAAGCTTCGGCTTGTCCAGCAGCGGCACCATCGGCGGAGTAATCGGATTCTTCTCGATCTTCGGAAGCTTGCCCTTGATCGGGTCCACAATATCGTGCGAACCGCCGCCGCCACCACCGCCCGCGCTCACCGCGGCCTTAGGCGCCTTCAGATCAAAATTGCTCACATCGACGGAAACCACTTGTTTCGGCGGCACAATCTTGTTGATCACCGCACGCGCGCCGATATAAAGCACAATCAGCAGGATCAAAATATTGATCGTTGTCGCGGTTCCGATCGCCCACGGATTCGCCTTCACCGCCATCCGGTCAGGCACCGGGATCGGTGTCGACGTCAGGACAAGCGGTGGTAACTTGGGCGGAAAAAAGACATCGCGAATGCTTTCGTAAAGATCCGCCCACATGGACTTTTCTTCGAATGCTTTGCCTAAAAACGCGTCAAGTTCATGGCCGCTCTCTCCGCGAGAGGCGTCCAGGCCGGGCTGTGTCAGTAAGTCGTTTGCCATATTTACCGCTGGCTCTGTCACCCTTCGCTCTGTAGAAGTGAGCCCTGTGGGAGAGAGCAGCCTTTCAGCGTCCCGGCCCATTCGTCCATTATGCTCGAATGCGCCAGAACTTGTCTCGGTTAGGGAACGCGCAGAACGACGATTTTGCTCGTCGCGTTCCAGAATTCCATATTCCGTACCGATTCGGACTCCCATATACAATAGACGATTCGCGCCTTGAGACGTTACCGAAATAATACCGTCCGTCCAAGTTACACTATCCAATGAACCAGTTCGTACCAACCCAGGGAGTGATGATGTCCCCAGCGCCGGAGTTGAAGGCGACCTTGACCTTGCCTCAAACTGCCTTCCCCATGAAGGCCAATCTACCTCAAAATGAACCACTTCGCCTGGCTCGCTGGGCCTCCATGCGCCTTTATGACAAGTTGCGCAAAGCTCGTGTAAGACATCCGTCTTACATCCTCCACGACGGCCCACCCTATGCCAACGGACCCATCCACCTCGGCCACGCCCTCAATAAAGGCCTCAAAGATTTCGTCGTTAAATCCAAAACCATGGCCGGCTTCGATTCCCCCTACATTCCAGGATTCGATTGCCACGGCCTGCCCATCGAAATCAAAGTCGACGAACACCTCGGCCGTAAAAAGTTAGAGATGCCCGTACCTGCGGTGTTGGATGCATGTCGCGCCTACGCGCAAAAATATGTTGACCTCCAAACCTCGCAGTTCGAACGCATCGGCTGTTTCGGCCGTTGGGATAAGCCCTACAAAACAATGGCCCGCGACTACGAGGCTCGCACTCTCGAAGCCTTCTACGGCTTCCTCGAAAAAGGCTTTGTTTATCGCGGCCTCAAGCCCGTTTACTGGTGCATCCACGACCGTACCGCCCTCGCCGACGCCGAGATCGAGTACGAAATGCACACCAGCCCATCGGTCTACGTCCGCTACCGCCTCACCTCGCCGCCCGAGTCCATTGCCCCCGCCCTTGCCGGCCGCGACGTCTCGTCCATCATCTGGACCACCACCCCCTGGACCCTCCCCGCGTCCATGGCCGTCGCCTTCCATCCCGACTTTGATTACGTAGCCCTCGCCGTCGAGTCCGGCCCCGTCTACATCGTCGCCGCCGAACTAGCCGGCTCCGTCATCGCCGCTTGCAATCTCGGCCTGACCCTGGAAATCGCTCGTTTTAAAGGCTCTCAGCTTGACCGCGTCACCTTCCAGCACCCCTTCCTCGACCGCAGCATCCTCGGCGTTCTGGCCACGTACGTCACCGCCGACGCCGGCACCGGAGCCGTCCACACAGCCCCCTCTCATGGCGCAGACGACTTCTATACCGGTCAGCGCTACGGTCTCGACCAGACCACGCGCGTCGATGCCGGTGGCCGCGTTCACGTCGATCCCGACGCCTGGCACCATGCCTCACCGCCCCCCTTCGACGGCCTCACCGTCTGGAAGGCCAACCCCGTCATCATCAAGATGTTGGAGGAGTCGGGCGCCCTCCTGGCCACCGCCGACATCCATCACTCCTATCCTCATTGCTGGCGCTGCCATCACCCCGTCATCTTCCGCGCCACCGAGCAGTGGTTCATCTCGCTCGACACCGCCGTCCAGCGCGCCGACGGCACCGAGACCACCTATCGCCAGCTCACCATCGAAGAAATCGACAAGGTTGTCTGGGATCCAGCCTGGGGCAAAGAGCGCATCACCAACATGATCGCCACCCGCCCCGACTGGTGCATCAGCCGTCAGCGCATCTGGGGCGTGCCCATTGCCGTCTTCATGTGCCAAAACTGCGAAAAGCCAATCCTCGATCCCCCCCTTAATCGCCAGATCGTCGAAATGTTCGATCGCGAAGGCGTCGAAGCCTGGCACACCACCGAGGTCTCCACGCTCCTGCCCCCAGGAACAACCTGCGCCCACTGCGGCAGCCAGGCCTTCCGCAAAGAAACCGACATCCTCGACGTCTGGTTCGACTCCGGCACAAGCTGGTTCGCCGTCTGCGAATCCGACCCCGACCTGCGCTCCGCCTACAAAGCCTTCCAAGACCAAGCCGGACCCAAAGTCCTTTATCTAGAAGGCGGCGACCAGCATCGCGGCTGGTTCCACTCGTCCTTGCTGACCTCCGTAGCCCTCCGCGGACGCGCCCCCTATTCCCACGTCGCCACCGCCGGCTGGACCCTCGATGAACAGGGCCGCGCCATGTCCAAATCCCTCGGCAACGGCGTCGATCCAGTCGACATCGCCAACCGCATGGGCGGCGAAATCGTCCGTCTCTGGGTCGCCTCCATCGATTTCCGCGAAGACATGGCCGCCAGCGAAAACCTCATGGCCCGCTGCGCCGAAATCTATCGCAAAATCCGCAATACCTTCCGTTTCCTCCTCGGTAATCTCGCCGGATTCGATCCCGCCCGCGACCAAATCGCCGAGGCCGAGCTCCTACCCCTCGATCGCTACATGCTGGCCCGCACCCGCGACCTCACCGAGCGCATCCTCGCCTGGTACGATGCCTTTGAATTCCACCGCATCTACCACGCCGTCAATGAGTTCGCCATCGTCGACCTGAGTTCGTTCTATCTCGACGTCCTCAAAGATCGCATGTATACCTTCGCCCCCACCAGCCACGCCCGCCGCTCCGCGCAGACCGTGCTGTGGAAGATCGCCGAAACCCTCGATCGCCTCGTCGCACCCATCCTCAGCTTCACCTCCGACGAGGTTTGGGAATACCTGCCCCCCGTCGAAGGCCGCGAAATGAGCGTGCATCTCGCCCTCTTCCCCAAGCCTGAAGACGTCTTCTCCCAAGACCCCGCTCCCGTCCTTGAAGAATGGAAGCAGCTTTTCGCTGTCCGCGATCGCGTCCTCCTCGTCCTTGAGGATGCCCGCCAAGCCAAGCGCATTGGCAAAGGCCTCGAAGCCGACATCCACATCGCCGCACCCGGCGAGTTACTCGCACTCCTTCAGCGCCACGCCCCCGGCCTCAAGGAATTTCTCAATGTCTCCGCCGTCCACGTCTTCGAAGGAGCCGATCTGCAGGTCGAAGTCTTCCCCGCCTCCGGCCACAAATGCGCACGCTGCTGGAACTTCATGCCTGAAGTCGCTCCCTACGGCATCTGGCAAAACGTCTGCACCCGCTGCCACTCGGCCCTCACCGAAATGAACATCGCCCCACCGCAGCCGGAGGCCGCTTCGTGAGTTTTACGCCTCCGCGCCGCCTTCCCTGGCTGCTGCTTCTTTCAGCGCTCGTCTTTGCCGCCGACCGCTACTCCAAACTCTGGGTCATCGCCCACATCCAAATGGGCGATGCCATCCCCGTCATCCCGCGCGCCCTCCGCATCACCCATTGGAACAACGAGGGCGCGGCCTTCTCTCTCTTCGCCGACACCGCCTCGCCCCACGCCGTCCGCTGGATCCTCGCCGGCGTCGGCATCACCCTCATCACCGCCGTCTTCATCGCCCTCGTCCGTCTCGGCAGCCGCTTCACCCTCACCACCGTCGCCCTGGCCCTCATCTTCGCCGGCGCTCTCGGCAATCTCCACGATCGCGTCCTTTACGGTTTTGTGACTGACTTCATCGAAGTCCACATCTTCTCCTACCACTGGCCCGACTTCAATGTAGCCGACAGCTCCATCGTCACCGGCGCCTGCCTCATGCTCCTCGATTCCCTCTTCGCCAAGCCGAACCATCCTTGAGACCGCACGGTTCCCACCCTTGATCAGCCAGTAATCTGTGTGCCCCATCCAATCCCGCGCTTTCTGCGGGAATGGGTGGGAAAGCGATGTCGCTGCTTTCCTGCCGTACCATTACATCCCAGTCCGCCGGAACTCCATCCCTCCCCCACGCGTACTCATTTACATCCAGAGCTCTCGTCTAAAATAATCGAGGCCGAGTTTGCTCTGACCGAACCAAGCCCCAGCCATCAACTCACCGGCCAACTGCCGCAGAATCAACTCGCACCGCGTTTAAGGAGTCCATGAAAACTCGCAGTTTTGCTCATCTCCCTCGCACCGCCTTCGCCACCTTTGCCGCTCTGGTCTATCTCCTGCCCACTTCATCCGCCCACGCCCAGCGCCTTCCCGAAACCGTGCGCCCCGAGCACTACACCCTCGCCCTCACCCCCGATCTCAAAGCCGCCACCTTCTCCGGCGTGGAATCCATCGACATCGTCCTCAAGCAGCCCACCGCCGCCATCACCCTCAACTCCGCCGAGATCGACTTCCAATCCGTCTCCATCTCCGCCGCTGGCAAGCAGCAAACCGCCACCGTCTCCTCCGACAAAGAAAAAGAACAGACCACCTTCACCGTCGCCGACAAACTCCCCGCCGGCAAAGCCACCATCGACATTCACTACACCGGCATCCTCAACGGCCAACTCCGCGGCTTCTATCTCTCTAAAACCGCGCGCCGCAACTACGCCGTCACCCAGTTTGAATCCACCGATGCCCGTCGCGCCTTCCCCTCCTTCGACGAGCCCGCCTTCAAGGCTACCTACGACGTCTCGCTCACCATCGACGCCGGCGACACGGCCATCTCCAACAGCCCCATCGCCACCGACACCCCCGGCCCCGCCGCTGGCAAGCACACCCTCAAATTCCTTCCCACTCCCAAAATGTCCACCTACCTGGTCGCCTTCCTCGTCGGCGATTTCCAGTGCTCCTCCGGTGAACAAGACGGCGTCGCGATCCGCGTCTGCTCCACGCCCGACAAGGTCGCCCTCACCTCCTACGGCGTCGACGTCGCCAAATACGTCCTCCACTACTACAACAACTACTTCGGTATTCCCTATCCGCTCAAGAAGTTAGACCTCATCGGCCTACCCGACTTCGAGGCCGGCGCCATGGAAAACTTCGGGGCCATCACCTATCGCGAAACCCTCCTCCTCATCGATCCCAAAACCGCCTCCGTCGGCGCCCGCAAAGACGTAGACTCCGTCATCGCCCACGAAATGGCTCACCAGTGGTTCGGCGACCTCGTCACCATGGACTGGTGGAACAATATCTGGCTCAATGAAGGCTTTGCCACCTGGATGTCCAACAAACCACTCGCTTTCAAGCATCCCGAGTGGAACATCGACCAGTGGGTCGCTTCCGACCTCACCGGCACCCTCAACCTCGACGCCCAGCCCACCACCCGCGCCATCCGTGCCAAGGCCGACAACCGCGAAGAGATCGAGCAGATGTTCGACGGCATTTCCTACGGCAAAGCCAGCGACGTCCTCCTCTCCGTCGAAAACTACCTCGGCGAAGAAACCTTCCGCAAAGGCGTCCATAACTACCTCGCCGCCCACCTCTACTCGAACGCGACTGCCGAAGATTTCTGGGGCGCCCAAACCGCCACCAGCCACAAGCCCGTCGACAAGATCATGGAGTCGCTCGTAGCCCAACCCGGCGTCCCCATCCTCACCTTCTCGGACCCCGTCAAAGGCAAAGTCACCGTCTCCCAAAAGCGCTTCTTCCTCAGCCCCAGCATCCAGCCCGACCTCTCCCAAAAGTGGACCCTTCCCGTCTGCTTCAAGACCGCCTCCGGACAGGATTGCCAGGTCCTCACACCTGAAACCGCCAGCGTCAAAGTCCCCGCGTCGTCCTTCTTCTTCGCCAACGCCGGCGGCAAAGGCTACTACCGCTCCGCCTACACGCCCGCCGCTTACAAGGCGCTCGTCTCTCAAGTTGAATCAGGCCTCGCTCCCTCCGAACGCATCAGTCTCATCGGCGATGAATGGGCGCAAGTGCGCGCCAACAAGGCCACAGTCGGGGACTATCTCGACCTCGTAGCCGCCATCAAATCCGACCCCAACGAAGATGTCGTCTCCACCGCCACCTCGCGCGTTGAAACCGTCTACGCACGCGCCGCCGCCACCGCCGAAGAGCGCACCGCCCTCTCCGCCTGGATCCGCTCCACCTTTGCCCCCGTCTACGCCAAGCTTGGTCCTCCTTCGCCCAGCGATTCCCCCAACACCATTGAACTCCGCTCCCTGCTCTTCGGCCTTCTCGGTAACTACGGCAAAGATCCCGCCGTCCTCGCCCAGGCCCGCCAAATTACCGAAAAATTCCTAGCCGAGCCGTCTTCAATCGACCCCACTCTCGGTCACACCGCGCTCACCATTGCCGCACGCAACGGCAACGCCGCCCTCTTCGACAAGTTGCAGCAGGTCTATGAAACCTCCACCAACCCCGAGCTTCAAGAGAGCGCTCTCCGCCTGCTCGCGCAGTTTGAAGATCCCGCCCTCGCAACCCGCGCTCTCAACTACGCCATCACCGACAAGGTGCGCAATCAAGACGCCGCCTTCCAGTTCGCTATCCCCCTGCAATCCGATGCCACCCGCGATCAGGCCTGGAAATTCATCCAGGATCATTGGGACAAAATCCAGTCCTTGCTGACCCCTGAACTCGGCACCGTCCTGGTCAGTTCGACAGGCGCATTCTGCACCGCCAACTCCCGCGACGACGTCCAAAGCTTCTTCGCCGCCCACAAAGTCGCCTCCGCCGATCAAACCGTCAAGCACGCCATCGAAACCATCAACGGCTGCATCGAGATGCGCACCCTCCAGGAACCCAACCTCAAAGCCTGGATCGCCACCCAACCCGCCAACTAATCGTCTCCGCACCAAAACCAATGGCCGCCCTCATCCAGAAGGGCGGCCATTTTCGTTTTTCCCACTTCTCACCTTCACCATTGAATCCGAAGCTCTACCCAAAATAGCCCCGTCATCGTCCAATGAATCTACCTAGCTGACGCCCTATCCGCCAATGGCGTATAATCGGAAACGTGGAATTCGTCGAGACTCCCACGTTTACCCGCCTGCTGGTTGATCTACTGACCGACGAAGAGTATACGGGCCTACAGAATCTCCTGGCGGAGAATCCCGAAAGAGGTCCCATCCTCAAAGGCGGAGGCGGAATCCGCAAGCTGCGCTACCCCCTGCCGGGGCGCGGCAAGAGCGGCGGGGTTCGTGTGATTTATTACTGGCTTCGGGACGATGGACAGATTTATATGCTGTTGATTTATCCGAAATCGAAGAAGGACGATCTCTCTGATCGCGAAACCGCGCTCTTGCGCGAACTCGTAAAGGAGTTATGACCGTGGAACAGGCGCTATTCGAGGACTTGACCCAAAGCCTGAAAGAAGCCAAAGCGATCGCTCGCGGTGAAGCCCCGGCCTCGCGCCGAATCACGATTCCGTCCCCGGACGTGAAAGCGGTGCGCGAAAAAATGGGACTATCGCAAAGTGAGTTTGCCCACCTTATGAATGTAAGCATCAAGACCCTGCAAAACTGGGAGCAGCGCCGCCGCAACCCCACCGGCCCCGCCGCCGCCCTGCTCAAGATCGTGCTGACCGCCCCCGAACTGGCGCTGAAGACCCTCCACGCCTGACCCTCGAATTACCTTTACCAGGTAACTATGGCGTGTGCTCCATCTGATTCAGCCCAAAACCTCTGGGTGCCCCATCCTTCGCGCTTTTTGCGAAGGGTGGGTTTCCACGAATTCAGCCCGTCCCACCCCCGCCCCTATGCTACGATCATCCGCAACAGCATTCCGGGCACACCACCGGCCCGACAGGAGCAACATCATGCTAGATTTCGTCTATCAACCATGGTTCCTGCTCGCCTTTAGCGTCGCCGGCTTCTTCTTTTTCCTCGCGCTCTCCAGGAAACCAAACTAGCCCCCTACCAAGCCACCCTCTCCGGCAAAAACTCTTGAAACAACTCGTCGTAATAAGGCTTGATCTTCCCCAGATCCGGCTTCTCATGCCCCTTTGAATAAAGATCGTACTGATTAAACTTCAGCACCCACTCCAAATTCGCCCGATCCTGTTCGTTCGCCAAGTGGTCATACGCCCCATGTTTATGCCACGGATAAAACGAGTGAAACCGCAGCATATAGAGCGACTCCACCGGCATATACGGCTTCATCACCTCGGCAATATACCCATCGTGCCCAAACGACATATGCACATTCTCCAGCCCGCAGTTCGGCTCATAGATGCCATATTTCGTCTGATACTCCGCCACATTCCGATCCGGGTTCTTGGCAAAATACTCATGAAACACGATCGACGCCGACCACGCGCACCCCACCGGAAACGTGTCTCCCACCACCGCCCACTGCGGCTCGCCATAGAGGCACAGACACTTCCCCAAATCATGCAAAAATCCTGTCAGCACCATCCAGCGCGGCAGCCCATCCCGCCGCATCGCCTCTGAAGTCTGCAACAAATGTTCGATCTGCGTCAGGTCGGTATCCGGATCGCTGTCGTCCACCAGCGTATTCAAAAACTCCGCCGCCTCCCAGATCGTCTTCATCCCCTTCGTCAAGCCGAAGTACTGTTTCTCTTTTCCCAGCACAAACTCGACCGTCTGCCCCTCATGATTCAGCCGATAAAACTCCGCCACCCCCGGCGTCGCCGCCGCATCATAAACCCGAAACTCCTCTTCGGACTTTCCTTCCTTATACCGTCCGCCCACAAAATCGTCCCATTCATCCAGTTGCTTCAGGGGTTCAGCAGGGTGAATCGTCGCGCTCATAGCGCCTCCTCATGTGTGGAATGTCCTGGGCGTCTGCCAGTGCCTCAGCAAACCGATGGGTGCCCCATCCATTTCCGCGCATTTTGCGGAAATGGGTGGGAAACCGATACGGCCGTTTCGGATTAACCGGGGAAACCAACTACCTCGCCTGCGCCACTTCTACCAAAACCCAACAACCCCACGCAAGCAAATTCCCAAAATTGTGGAAACGCAACCACACTAATAGTCACTTGGTATTTCCACCTCCGCTTCGACGCACTAAAATCCCCTAGATGCCCAACCTCGTCCTCAACCTCTGGAAGAAGCACCTAGGTCACGTCCCCGACGAGGTTTGGGAACACCCCGAAATCAAAACCCTTGTCCTGGCCGACAATGATCTGTTTGAAATCCCCTGCAAGATCGGCGACCTGCAACATCTTCGTACGCTCGACCTTGGCCACAACACTCTCACACACCTACCCGAGGAACTCGGTCACCTGACCAACCTGCGCGATTTCTTGTATCTCCACGACAATCAACTCACCAGCCTTCCCGCGTCCTTGTGCAATTTGACCGCCCTGCGCTATCTCAACATCAGCGAAAACGCTTTCCGCGAACTCCCCAATGCGATCTGCGGCATGAAAAGCCTAATCGAACTTCGCGCGACCGACAATCGCCTGTCGAGCCTCCCCGATTGCCTTACCAACCTCACCCATCTGCGCGAATTGCACCTGCGCAACAACCAGTTCACTGCCTTACCGGAGTCGATCTGCGCTCTGGCAGAGCTCCGTCAGATCGATCTACGCGGCAACCCGCTCACATCTCTGCCGCACTCTCTCGCGGACCTACCCAAGCTCGAAAAGCTCGATCTGCGCTGGAACACAGCCATCGACCTTCCACCGTGGATTGAAGATCTTGAGTCAAGAGGATGTGCCGTGTACGTATAATCACTAGAACCTTTACCATTTCCTCATGCCCCAATTTCCTCCCCGCCAGACCCTCCTCATCGATGCCGACGACACCCTCTGGGAAAACAACGTCTACTTCGAACGCGCCATCGCCGCCTTCATCAGCTATCTCGATCACCACGAATACACCCCCGCCCAGGTCCGCCAGACCCTCAACGCCGTCGAGCGCGAAACCATCCTCGCCCACGGCTACGGCCTCACCAGCTTCACCCGCTCCCTGGTCACCTGTTTCGAACGCCTCAGCCCCGAACCCATGACCGAAGAGAAAGCCGCCAGCATCCTCGGATTCGCCCGCTCCATCTCCGAACATGAAATCGAGCTTCTCCCCGGCGTCGCCGAAACCCTCGCCGAGCTAGCCACCCGCCACCACCTCATCCTCATGACCAAAGGCGACCAGGCGGAACAGGCCGACAAACTCGCCCGCTCCGGTCTCGCCCCCCACTTCGCCGCCGTCGAAATCGTCGCCGAAAAAGATCCCCCCACCTACCGCGCCGTCATCGCCCGCCACGAACTCACGCCCCATTCGAGCTGGATGATCGGCAACAGCCCCAAAAGCGACATCAACCCCGCCCTCGCCGCCGGCCTCCACGCCGTCTTTCTCTTCCACCCCGACACCTGGATCCTCGAACACGCCGATCTTTCCTCCGCCCCCGATGGCCAGCGCCTCATCGAACTCGACACCTTCGCCAAGCTCCGCGACCTCTTCTAATCGTTAAGTCTGAGATTCCAACCATCCCCTCAAGGTCATCCCCACCCCAACGCGGTCTCATCCACACAGCGCGGTGTCATCCTGAACGTAGTGAAGATTCTGCGGTTGTTCTTCGGCAAACTCGGACTTCCCACATCACATCAATCACCCACGAATTCTCCTCCAAACGCCATAAAAACAGCCCAATTCTGCCTCGAAACTCGCGAACTTTCATCATTTTTCAAGCCGTTTTCACCCTGATTTCGTGCCATTTCGACTTTTAGGTCGCGCGCCCTTGCGACCTTTTTCCAAAATCAGTCCCACACCCAAAAAGTCGCGTCCTCATACGACATTCCCTCCCGCCAACCCCTTTGTTTTCCTTGACGCCCCCCGCCGTCCTCTGCTCTACTTCGATCAACGTCATGCATCTTTCCAGCGCCAACCCGCAGCTTCAGCTCAGCGATCCCGGCGCTATCTCCATTCCTTTCATTCGAATTACCGGCCACAACGTGTGCGCGGGAATGAGAGCCTGATCAACCGGATTTAAGCCTTAACGGCATCCAGGCCACCACCCGCAAACGCGGCTGGTGGCCTTTTCGTTTCTGCAATATACGTAAGGAGAACGCCTTGGAATCCGTCACTCTAGCCAGCATTCAAACCGCCCGCGCCCGCATCAGCGATTCTATCCACATGTCTCCCTGCCAGCTCTCCCACCATCTCTCTGAGCTGGTTTCGCTTCCGCTCCACCTCAAGCTTGAAAACCTGCAGCGCACCGGCTCTTTCAAGGAACGTGGAGCCCTCAACAAGCTCCTTACCCTGTCCGAAACCGAGCGTAAAAAGGGAGTTATCGCCGCCAGCGCCGGCAACCACGCCCAGGGAGTAGCCTTCCACGCCTCCGCTCTCGGCATCCGTGCCCAGATCGTCATGCCCCTCGCCACGCCCCTCGTCAAAGTAGCCGCTACCCGCTCCTACGGCGCTGAGGTCATCCTCCACGGCGCGAGCTACGATGAAGCCTGCGAAGAAGCCCTCCGCCGCCAAGTCGAAGAAGGCCGTACTTTCATCCATCCCTTTGATGACGCTGAGGTTATCTCCGGCCAGGGCACCATCGGACTGGAGCTCCTTGAGCAGGTTCCCGACATTGAAGCCGTGGTCGTTCCCATCGGCGGCGGAGGCCTCATCAGCGGCATTGCCTGCGCGCTCAAGGAAACCAATCCCAAGATCCGCGTCGTCGGCGTCGAGCCCGAAAAGCTCCCCTCCATGCTCCGCGCCCGCGAAGCCGGTGCCCCCATCACTATCGCCGCCGAAGCCACCATCGCCGACGGCATCGCCGTCCGTCGTGCCGGCGACCTTACGCTGCCCCTCGTCTCCCGCTATGTCGATGAAATCGTTACAGTTGACGACGAAGAAATCGCCAGCGCCATCCTCCTGCTCCTTGAGCAGGAAAAAACCCTCGCCGAGGGTGCCGGAGCCGCAGCGTTAGCAGCGGTCGTCCAATCCAAAACCAACCTCCGCCATCGCCGCACCGTTGTTCTGGTCTGCGGCGGCAACATCGACGTCAGTTTACTGGCCAAAATCATCGAGCGCGGCCTCGTCAAAGACGGCCGTCTGCTCCGCCTCCGCGTCTACCTCCAGGACCGCCCCGGCGCCCTGCTCACTCTCACCGAGATCCTGGCCCGCGAACGCGCCAACATCGTTGAAACCATCCACAACCGCGCCTACTACGGCGTCAGCCTCGGCGAAACCGTTATAGACGTTACACTTGAGACCCGCGGCTCCACTCACATCACGGCCATCAGCCACGCCCTGCGCGAGGCCGGTTTCCGCTTCGAGCGCATCCAGTAGGAGCCTCATGTACACGCCAAAATTCAATCAAGTCGCCGACCGCGCCATCCTGATCGAGGCCATGCAGGCCTATTCCTTCGCCATCGTTTTCGGCCCCCTGGCAGGCGAAGAACCCAAGGCCACCCATCTCCCCCTGGTCGTCAAAGACTCCGGCCCCCACGGCGTAATCGAGGGCCACTTCGCCAAGGCCAATCCCCACTCGGAATCCCTTGTCGGTCGCGAAGCCCTGATCGTGTTTTCCGGACCTCACAGCTACGTTTCGCCCACTTTATACGCCGACGAACTCAACGTTCCCACCTGGAATTACCTAGCCATCCACGCCTACGGAACCCTTGAAGCCATCGAAGACGACACGGCCAAAGACCTTCTGCTTCAAGACCTTATCGCCCTTCATGAACCCGAATACCTCGCTCAGTGGCGCAATCTGCCCGCCGGTTTCCGCCGCACCATGCTCGCCGGAATCGCCGGTTTTCGCATCCCCATCACCCGCATCGAAGGCAAGTTCAAAATCAGCCAGAATCGCGCCCCGCAAGAGCGCCTGAACGTTCAGACCGCTCACTCCGCCGGATCCCCCGACCAACAAGCTCTGGCCTCGTGGATGCAGCGATTAATCGTTTAACATTCACCACCACAGTAATTTGCAGCAAAAAGGTCGATTCTACATGCACAAATACCTGGTCACGGCGGCTCTGTTCTTCACAACCCCCTTACTCGTCGCCCAATCAGCCGCTCCGGTCGCACCCGCCTCCTGGAAAGCCAAGGTAAATCAGTCCTTACCGCGACTTGGACACCGCAACTGGATCCTCATCGTCGATTCCGCCTATCCCCTCCAGACTTCGCCCGGCATCGAAACCGTCGAAACCAACGACTCCCAACTCGACGTCCTCCGCTATGTCCTGGCTTCCGTCAATAGCTCGATCCACGTCCGCCCCGTCATCACCATGGACGCCGAACTCCCCTTCCTCACCGACGAAGACGCACCCGGCGTCACCGCCTACCGCAAAGTCCTCATTTCACAACTCAAAGGTCTTCCAGTGGAATCTCTCCTCCACGACCGTATCATCGCCTCGGTCGCCGAAGCCGCCAGCCAGTTTCACGTCCTCGTGCTCAAGACAAATCTCGCCATTCCCTACACTTCCGTCTTCGTCCGCCTCGACTGCAAATACTGGAGTGCCGACGCCGAAAGTCGCCTCCGCGCCAAGATCGCCGCCGCTGCTCAGTCGCCAACCCCCACCCGCGAAGTCCCTAATAACTGAAAGAGTTTCATCCACAAGCGCGACCCCCTCTCATTCTGCCGCCGCCTTTGATATACTCGTAAAGTTCACCCAATTGCGGAGGTGGCGAAATTGGCAGACGCACCAGCTTGAGGTGCTGGCGCTCAAAAGGCATAGGGGTTCAAGTCCCCTCCTCCGCACCAAAGATCTCGCGCCCGGCCTGATCGGGCAGACTCGGAAAGCAGCATCGAATGCAGATTCTTCTCTACCTCGTCATCACCGTCCACGTAATTGTGTGCCTGTTCCTCATCGGAGTCGTTCTGCTCCAGCAGGGTCGCTCGGCCGACCTCGCCGGCGCCTTCGGCGGCCAGGGTTCGCAGACCGCTTTCGGTCCCCGCGCTGCCGCCAACGTACTCACCCGGCTCACCACATGGTCGGCTGTGATCTTCATGATCACTTCCATCAGCTTGACGATCTTATACATGCGCTCGCAGGGCGTTCACTCCGTCCTTCATGGCACCACCCCAATCTCGGCTCCTGCAAGGTCCGGCAAGTAAGCTCAGACGCACCACCATTCTTCAGGGCAGGCCCAAGCGGCCTGCCTTTTTCGCGCCCGCGAATTCTTCTACACTTGTAGACATGACCACCGCGCTCATCCAGGAAACCTTCCCCGTCGGCCCGCTGCAATGCAATTGCACCCTCATGGGTGATCCTGAGTCTGGCGAAGCAATCGTCGTAGATCCAGGCGACGAAATCACCAGAATCCACCGCCGCCTCAATGACTTACACCTCACCCTCACTCAAATCCTTATCACCCATGCGCATATTGACCACGTCGGAGGAGCATTGCAGTTGAAGCGACTCACCGGGGCCCCCATCCTTCTCAATGAAAACGACTTACCCTTGCTCAAAATGATGGACGAGCAGGCCGGCTGGATCGGTATCGACCCGCCTGAAGTCGCCCCGCCCGATGAAAGCCTGGCTGATGGCCTGACCGTCGGCCTCGCTCGATACCCCGCCCAAGTCCTTTATACCCCTGGCCATACGCAAGGCTCCGTGTGCCTCCACTTCGCTCCGATGCGGCTGCTCATCGCCGGTGATACGCTCTTTGCCGGCAGCATCGGCCGCACGGATTTGCCAGGAGGCAACTCCGCTCAAATCATCGACTCCATCCACTCGCGACTGCTTACCTTGCCCGATGAAATCAAGGTGATTCCCGGTCACGGCCCCGTCACGACCATTGGTGCGGAGCGTAAAAGGAACCCCTTCCTGCAATCCTTCAGGTTCAACCCATAATCCCCTCATTCAGTAACTTGCAGGCGATACATCAAGTTTCACTTCAAGCAGCAGACCGATTTGTTATGCACCTTGATGCTTGTCTAAATAGTTAACCAAGGCAGTTACTCCTAAGTAAAATTCCTTCACCGGCGCAAGCATACTCAGTACCAGCCATCCCGACTCCGGCATACCAAAAAAGTAGCCTGGATGGACCCAAACGCCGCTCTCCAGCAGTTCCCTCACAGTCAACTCGTCCGGTTGCAGCGCGGCTATCCGAAGTACGGCGTACCATCCGCCCTCGACCTTGAGCCGCCGAACGACCGTTTGTCGACTCAACTCCAGATCGAGCGCCGCCAGATTAGAAATAACGCGCTCTCGGATCTGACTTTGGATCCCGCTCCGACCCTCGATCCACGACTCCAGGGCGCACTGAACCGGAGCGTTCATCGAGAGAAACGTATCTGCGATAACTTCAAGCCGGTCAAGCGCCTGCGCCTTTTCCGGTCCGGTCGCCGCAATCCACGCCGCCTTCATCTGCGGCAGCCCCGCAATCTTGCTCAACCCGCTAACCACAAAAACCGGCACATCCTCGAGGCCGGCCGCAAAACTCCACGGCTCAGACTTTCCGCTAAATCCATAGTCCAGAAAGACTTCGTCCACAATCAGCGACAAATCGAACTCCCGGCACAGCCGCCCCAATTCCTGCGCCTCCCAAGGCTTGGTAAAGTGCCCTGTAGGATTGTTGGGATGCACCAGCACCACGGCCCGCGTCGCCGGCGTGATCGCCCTGCGAAAACTCTCGGGATCGATCTGCCAACCGTAGTCGTAAACCAGCGGAACCGGCTTGATCTTCACATCGTCGAGAACCGCCAAAAAATCAAACAGCGGATAGCCCGGCTGCGGCACCAGGATCTCGCTTCCCTGTTCGCATAACAGCTTGAAAAGAAAGCTGTAAGCTTCGCTCGTGCTGGTCGTCAGCAGCACCTGCTCTGCCTCCAACCCGACCCCATGCCCCGCATAGTACCGGCACACCGCTTCCCGCGCCCGCAGTAGTCCCCTGGGCTGCGGATCGTAGTCCAAGGCACGATGATCGCCCAGCACCGACAATAATTCTGCGTCGTACTCAAACCCACAACGTGTTGGATTCGAAGCAGTTAAGTCCGCAATCGGCAATCCCGCCTCTTCCCGCAGGCGATGTGCCCGAGCCAGTTCGCTCTCCGTAGTATCCCAATTCGTTCTTCGTGAAAATCTCATCTATCGTTCTCGCCCGGCCAGCCGTCCGTTGATAGCTTCTTGCCCGTCCCCATCATGCACAATAAGAAGAGGCGCCTCTCTTTCCACCATACAGCGGTGCCACTTTAGAGGATCCTTAGGAGGATCATTGTCTCTGCGCGCCGTGGTATTCGATTATGGAATGGTCTTAACCGGTCAGCCGAATGCTGAGGCGCACGACGGCATGGTCCGCCTCACTGGCTTGTCTGTCGAGAAATTCGAAGAGCTTTACTGGGCCGACCGCCACGCCTACGACGAAGGTAAACTCACTGGAATCACCTTCTGGCAGAAGTTCGCGCGCGACGGCAAACTAGCTCTGACTCCCGCCGACATCGAAGATCTCAACCGCCTCGACGCCCGCATGTGGACCACTCAAAACCCCGCTATGGTCGCTTGGCAACAGCAGCTTCACCAACGCGGCATCCTCACCGCCATTCTCTCCAATATGGGCGACTCGGTTCACGAAAGCATTGAGCGCGAATTCGCCTGGCTAGGCAACTTCGACGTTCTCGTCTGGAGCTATCAACTCCTGATGGCTAAGCCCGACCCCACCATCTATCGCCATGTTCTCAAGGAGTTAAAGGCCGCTCCCGAAGAAACGCTTTTCATCGACGACAAGCTCGTCAACGTTGAAGCCGCCCGCGCCCTCGGAATGAAAGCCGTCGAGTTCACGACAGTCGATCGTCTTCGCGAAGATTTGATCGCCGCCGGATTCGACGCCGACCTGCCCCTGCCTAACCAGCCTCCCATCATCTAGATACCGCCTTCGTCCATGCGGCACAGATGCTTAGAACTACCCGGTGATACACTGCTTTCCGTCGAGCGAGAGCCACTTTAGGCGTCTTATGGCAGCCTAATGCCACTGGTTGTTCGTGTGCCACGCAAAGCAGCCCCGCTCTGACTTCAAAACAGGGGGCTACATGGACTTCGAAAAAAAGACCAAATATCGAACGATCGCATTCGGAATTCCAACCTTAATCCTCGGAACGGGGCTTGTTTTCGCCCAATCCGTCCCCCAGGTCACAGGGGACGCGCGTGTCGATAAGTTGTTGAGTCAAATGACTCTCAACGAAAAGCTGACACTGATTCACGGAACCCACGAAGATCCAAAGGTCTACCAGGGCCAAGCCGGCTATCTGGGCGGCGTGCCGCGTCTTGGCATCCCCGGCTTGCGCTTTGCCGATGGACCTCCCGGCGTCCTGACCCGTCATCCGTCTCAGGCCGAAACCGCAACCATGGGCGTGGCTGCCACTTTTAGCGCCAAAGACGCTGAAGACAACGGCGTGGTCATTGGCCGCGAAGACCGTGCCTTAGGCATCGACGTCTCCCTGCAGCCCTTCGTCAACATCGATCGCGATCTTGAATTCGGTCGCGGATACAACACCTTTGGCGAGGACCCCTACCTGACCTCCGTCATGGGTGTTGGTGAGGTCAAGGGCATCCAGTCGCAGCACGTTATGGCCCAGATCAAACACTATGTCGGCTATGACTCCAATAGCGGCAGCACCTACATCGACGACCAGACCCTCCACGAAGTCTACGTCGCGCCCTTTGACGCCGCGGTCAAGGCCGACGTGTCTTCGATTATGTGCTCCTATAACCGCATAAACGGGACCTTCGCCTGCGGTAATGAGCACACTTTGACCAAAATCATGCGCGATCAGATCGGATTCAAAGGCTTTATCACCTCCGATTGGGGCGCGGTCCACGCCGTCAACTTCATCAACGCCGGCCTCGACATGGAGATGCCCGGCGAGCCCAATCCCGATGGCGGCGGATTTTCGATCCCCTCATTCTTTGATCTGAAGCCGGTTCCGCCTGCGCCGAAACCTAATGCCATGGCCGACATGATGGAAATGTTCGGCGGGCACATTCCTGAAGAACCTGCCCCTGCCCGAGGCGACATGGGTGACTTCGGCGTCAAGCTGGCACCCGAAAAAATCGCCGAAGCGCTCAAGGACGGCACAGTCACTGAAGCAGATGTGACCCGCGCCGCCGGTCGCGTGCTTTATGAAATCGTCCACTTCGGCTACATGGACGGCAAACAAAAGCACGAAGTAACCGCGCAGGACATTGAAGCCAACGCCAAAATCATTGAAAAGACAGGAGAAGACGCCGCCGTGCTGCTCAAGAACGAAGGCGCCGCGCTACCCCTCAAATCCGCCGATCTCGGCTCCGTCGTTCTGATCGGACCAACCGCCGCGCAAATCGACGCCATCGGCATCAACGGCGAACGCTCCGTCGGTTTGCCGCAGCGCCAAGTCGGTCCGCTCGACGCGATCAAGAAAATCTCCGGCAACGCCAACGTCAAGTTCGCCGTAAACGACGACATGACGGGCACCACCATTCCCGCTAATCTCTTCAGCCACGATGGCAAGCCCGGATTGGAGCGTACCGGCTCAGGCGCAGCGCAAAACGACGCCAAAATCGACTTCACCGTCAAAGGTGGCAACGCGCTATCTCCCAACGCTACCGTCACTTGGAAGGGTACGCTGACTCCTCCCCATGCCGGCGAGTATTGGATCTACCTGCAGGCCATGGGCACCAACGCCGTTCTTCGTCTCGACGGCAAGCGGCTCGCGGCGACGGGCGCGTTTCAAGGCGGCGTGCATGGCGACATCCTTCAAGCCAATCAGGATAATGTCGTCCCCACCTCTGACCTTCTCGACAACGCTCGCCGTTCGGTCGAGTTGACAGCCGGCCCACACCAGATCGAAATCACGACCAGCCCCGACACCTCGAATGCGCCGGTTCAGGTCCGTCTCAACTGGTACACACCAGAACAGCGCAAAGCCGACCACGAAGCAGCCATCGCAGCCGCCAAGTCTGCCAAAACCGCGGTCGTCTTTGTCTGGACCCGCCTCACCCCGGTCTTCGGCCTACCCGGCGACCAGGACAAGCTGGTTGAAGAGATCGCAGCGGTTAACCCCAATACCATCGTGGTTTTAAACACCAGCCAACCCGTCGCCCTGCCGTGGGTCGACAAGGTCAAAGCGATTCTCGAAATGTGGTGGCCCGGCGACGAGGGCGGTTGGTCGACCGCCAACCTGCTTCTCGGTAAAACCAGCCCGGCGGGCCGCCTACCTGTGACCTGGGGCAAGAGCCTTGCCGACTATCCTGCCACCGATCCCAAGCACCCCGAACGCTCGCAAAAGGGTGTCGACAAGAAGACCACTTACTCTGAAGGCGTCAACGTGGGCTATCGCTGGTTCGACCACGAAAAGATTGAACCGCTCTTCGCCTTCGGTCACGGGCTCAGCTACACCACTTTCGACTATTCCGGCCTGAAGGTTTCCAAAAACTCCGAAGGCGGCCTCGAAGTCAGCGTCAAAATCAAAAACACCGGCTCCCTGGCCTCCGATGAAGTCCCCCAGGTCTACCTCGGCGCCCCCGACCAGGTTCCCGATGGCGTCCAGTTCCCTGTCCGTGCTTTAGTCGCCTTCGACCGCATCAATCTGGCTCCCGGCGAAACCAAAACCGCAACCCTCCACGTCCCCCTCCGCCAACTACAATACTGGTCGACGAAGGACACCAAGTGGGTCACAGCAACCGGTAAGCGCACCCTCAGCGTCGGCGGATCGTCACGCAATCTCCGCCTTGAACAAACCATAGACTAAGTCGCGAATTAGTACGCAAAGAGAGCCTGATCGCAACTAATCCGCGATCAGACTCTCTTTGCATGCATAGGTTATCGAGTTATGAAACTCGACTCACATGGCAACCGTAAACGTATAAGTCCCCGCCTCTAGTGCGAATCCACTTTGTCCATCGAGGTTGGTAGACTTTGCGTGCCTGCTCTTCACCAGCGACTGGCCGTCCTGCTTATACTTCGCGGCGTCGCTCGCCGGTACCCATCCCGTGGTATTCGCGGGAATTGTGACATGCCATTCCGCGGTCGATCCATTCACCGTCCACGCCGAGCGAATGATGCCGTAGGCCGATGGATAAGCAAAGTCGATCGATCCCAGGCGCGCGTCGAACACCGGATGCAGCATAACTGTATGGAATCCAGCATCAAGCGGCGTCGCATCGATCCCCGCCGCATAGCGATAGATCCAATCGGCCACCGCGCCGTACGCATAGTGGTTATACGAATTCATGCCGGGCTGATCTTTCATCTGGTCGCCATTCCAGCGCTCCCACATGGTCGTCGCGCCGTGCTCCACCACGTATCCCCAGGATGGATATTTCGTATTGAGCAAAACTTGATAAGCCACATCGGCATGGCCCGTCTTGGTCAACTCCTCCAACAGGTACGGCGTACCCAGAAAGCCCGTCGCCAACAGTCCATGATTCGCCGCGATCTTATCCACCAACTTTTGTGCAGCGGCTGTACGCAGCGACTCGGGCAGTAGATTCATGTGCAACGCCAACACGTAACCGGTCTGCGTATCGCCAGCGCCCTCGGTTGCCGTCTTCGTCCGTTCGCCAAAAGGTGACCCCCCTTTATCAACGCCCGCAACAAAGCCATCTTCACGCACAAACTTCTTCTCGAACGCGGCACGGATCTTTTCAAATAATTGAGCGTATTTTTGTTCTTCCTGTGTCCGTCCCGTGGCATGCGCCATCTCGCGCATGAGTGTCACGTCATAGGCCCAATAGGCAGTCGCGATCAAGACCTGATTAGTACGGCCCTCTGGCGAGAGCCAATCGCCAAAAGCAATCCCCGATTCCATTGCCCACAGCCCATCGGGATTGGCGGTGTTGATAGCATCGAGATACTTAGCCATCGCCGCCCAGTTCTGCTCGATCATGCTTGTATCGCCGGTCTGCAGCCACGACGTCCACGGAATCACCACGCCCGCGTCGCTCCATCCCGCGCCCGAGCCAGCCGAATGCTCCAGCGCCGTGCCCGGTGCATAGATGCCAAAGTAGGGAGATCCCACCTGCGTCCCGCGCATGTCACCCGCGTACTTTCGCGAAAACGCGGCGAGGTCCATGTTATAGGTCGCCGTCCGCCAGAACACTTGCGCATCGGCCATCCATCCCAGCCGTTCATCGCGCTGCGGACAATCCGTCGGCACGCCTACGAAGTTCGAACGCTGGCCCCACTCGATAATGCTCCACAGCTTGTCTATCAGCGGGCTGCCCGTCTTCAACTGCGCAGCGAATGGCGCTGCCGTATGGATCACAACCGCCGTCACAGCATCCTTGCCCGGAGCAGTAGTCAGCCCCGTTACCTCGGCATAACGGAATCCATGAAACGTAAACTGCGGAGTGAATTCCTCCACTCCTTTTCCCGCCAGAATGAAGTGATCCGTCACCTTGGCCGTGCGCAGATTGTCTGTATAGATAGTCCCGTCGTCATTGACCAACTCGGAAAAACGCAGCCGCACATCGGTGCCCGCAGGCCCCGACACTTTCAAGCGCTCCACACCGGCCAGGTTCTGCCCGAAGTCGTAAACATATACGCCCGGCTTGGGCTGCGAAACTGTGATCGCAGCAACCGTCCGCTCCATGCGAATCGGCTGAAAATCCTGCGCTTCAATCGACACCGCTTTCGGCTCGATGACAATTGCATTCTTCCATCCCGTCGCATTAAATCGAGCCGTATCCCAACCCGCCTGCGTCAGCCGCGCATCCTGACTCTCGCCGTCGTATATCTCCGAATGCAAAATGTGCGATGTGTTAGCGCTCCAACTCGTGTCGCTCTCCACCCACTCCACGCTGCCGTCGGTGTGCTCAATGCGCAACAGCGCGCGCAGCGCCGGAGGCGTGACACCATAATTGTTGGGCTGTTGGAACCATTCGAGCGGCGTCTCGTACCAACCCGGAGCCAGCAGCGCCGCGATCGCATTTTTCCCGCTCGCCAACTGCGCCGTCACATCGTAAGTCTGATACATCACCCGTTGGCGATAATCCGTCCAGCCCGGCGACAACACATCTTCGCTCACACGCTTGCCGTTCAAAAACATCTCGTACGCGCCCAGCGCTGTCGCGTAGAGCCGCCCCGACTTCACCGGCTTGGTCACATCAAACGTATGCCGCAGCGCTTTCACCGAGTCGGGAATCCACGGATTCCCGAGAGGCCTGTTCTCCGGCGACGGAGCTTGCGACCACTCGACGGCCCGCTTCCATCCCGAATCGTCAAAGCCCTTCTGTTGCCAACCATTCGCTGCATGCGTGGCCGTCTTCCACTCCGGCGCACTCGCAAATGTAGCGACACTGCCATCCGTATATTCGACCACCAACGCGGCAATCATAGGTGGCGCATCGGCCTTCAACTCGCCTTCGGGATCACCAACATAATGCACCGACTCGATCGCAATCGAATTCGCGCCCGTTGTCAGCTTGCCCGTCGCATCGGCGCGTACATACTTTTTCCAAGGCATCTGCCGCCACGCCGGAAACGGATCGGCAATGAGCACCTGCGTACCATTGACCCACGCTGAAACCGTGTCCTGTCCGGTTGCATAAAGCGCGGCACTCCGCACCGGCTTATCGAGCTTCACCGTAGTGCGATAAGAAGTATGCTGCTCACTGCGCTTCTCCGCCGCCAGCGCGTGCGCATCAGGACTCGCGATCCATGCCGCCTTGGCATGACGCACCGCTGCTTCTTCCGCGGTCTCGAATCCCACCCACCGGCCATGCCAATTATCCTGCTGCAGCAGTCCAGTCTCCCACCATGCCGCATCGCTATCCTGATAGCTCTTGCCCGCTGCGCCCCACACCTTGACCAGCCAGAAATAGCGCGTGGACGCCGCGAGTTCCGGCCCCGCATACATGACATTCAGCGACTGCGCCGATTCGATGCGCCCGCTATCCCAAACATCGGTGTGGCCCGGTTGCAGCAGATCGGCTCGCGAGGCAATCAAAACTTCATACGCGCTCTGACGCGCTCCAAAACCCGCATCGCGCAAAATCCACGAGAATCGCGGCTTCAGGTCGTCGATCCCCAGCGGCGTGGTAAGGTTGTCGACCTGCAGACTGGCCGGCCCCGCAGTCGTCTTCGGTGCCTGCGCCATCGTCATCGCGCTCAAACAGAGCGCCGCGATCATCAAACCCAAAACTCGTGTCTTCATAGTCTCTCTATCCTCGGCATTTGCCCTTAAAGCGAAACCAATAGCGAATCAGCCCGCTCGAACTCCTTGTTTCTGCATTGAAAACGTTTCGAACTAGAACCTTATTGAACTCATCGCGCCCTTGTCAAAGCCCATTTGCGCCGCATCCCATCTGTTAACGCCGGTAGACAGAAGACCCCGCCTCCAGCCCGATACACTTCTCTTATGGCCCTTCGCCTTTATGTTGCAACCACCAGTCAAGGCAAGCTGCGCGACTTTCGCGTGGCTGCCCAAACTCATACGCTGATTATCGATCCTCTTCCCGCACTGGCCACCATCCCCGCGCCTGAAGAAGACGGGGCAACCTTCGTCGCTAATGCCACGTTGAAGGCCGTCTACTACTCCCGCTTCGCTCCTGGCGAATTGGTGATCGCCGACGACTCCGGCCTTGAGGTCGACGCACTCGAAGGCGCGCCCGGCGTGCGCTCAGCCCGTTTCGCCGCCGACTCCGGCCTCGTCGACTCGCCCGACGCCAACGATAACACCGATGTCTGGAACAATATGGTCCTGCTGCAGCGGCTGGCCGGTGTACTCGCTGCCAAGCGCACCGCCCGCTACCGCTGCGTTTTGGTAGCCGCTCGCGATGGCCTGACCCTCCACACCGCCGAAGGCTCGGTCGAAGGCACTATCTTCGAGGCACCACGCGGAACTGGAGGTTTTGGCTACGATCCCCTCTTCTATCTGCCGTCACTCGACAAGACCATGGCCGAAATCGACCTTGAAACCAAGCTTTCGCTTAGTCACAGAGGGCGCGCTTTTCAGGCACTCCTGGCCATGATGCACGCCTAGCAGTTCCCCGCCAATCCGCCGCAAATGCGTCATCGACGATTGCAGGTTGACGGGTACACCATCGAACTCGAATAATGCTGTGGTAGAGAACACAGCACACCTATCCCTCAATCCGAAACGTACCACTCTGTGATTCGGTCCAGCAGCCCTTAGGAGCGTCGACAAGTCATGGCCACTGCTCAACATCCTGCCGCAGCAAAACTTCATGGCGGCGTTCAACCGCTGCGTGCCGGCCAGGGTAATTCCTTCCTCTGGCGCAAGCTCCATTCCTTGCTGGGCGTCATCCCCATCGGTGCATTCCTGCTTGAGCATCTGCTCTCGAACTTCGAGGCACTCAAAGGTCCGGCCGCTTACGCCGCTCAGGTCAAGTTCCTCAATAGCCTGCCCCTGGTGCGCGTGCTCGAGTGGACCTTCATCTTTATCCCCATCCTCTATCACGCCATTTACGGCGTCTATATCTGGCTGCGCGGCAAGTCCAACATCGTCTACTACCCGTGGGCCGGCAACTGGATGTATGTCTCGCAACGTTGGACCGGCCTGATCGCTTTCGCCTATATCCTGCAGCACGTTCTGCGTCAGCGCTTCCTCGGCGTCAGCCTTCCCGACAATCCCGGCGCGGCGTTCGCTAAAGTGCAGCACGAGCTTTCCAACCCCTGGATGGTCGCCGTCTACGCCATCGCCATGGTCGCCATCTGCTGGCACTTCTCTTATGGCATCTGGCTCTTCGCCGCCAAGTGGGGCATCACCCCTGGCGAAAAAGCCCGCCAACGCTTCGGATGGGTCTGTCTCGCGCTCGGCATTGTATTGGCCGCCATGGGACTCGCCAGCATCTGGGCCTTCATCGGGCCAAATTACAAAAACGCGCCTGAAACCGTAGCTCCCGCGATCACAATTTCGTTTCTCGCATCTCCGCCGACACTAAGCGCCCTCCTCTAGTTGAAGGAGAAACTCTAAGGGAAGAATTCTTATGCCCACAACAGAGATCACCGGCACACGTCTCGACTGGCAGACGTATCATTCGATCGTTCCTGAACTGGCTACAAGCATGGCAGCGATTACGCACGCCCTCAAAAAGTCGGGCCTCGAACCCGCGCTCATCGAGCTTGTGAAAATCAGAACGTCGCAAATCAACGGCTGTGCATTTTGCGTGCAATACCATCTCAACGACGCGCGCAAGCTTGGCATCGCTCCTGAAAAACTCGACCTGCTTGCCGCATGGCGCGAAGCCGGCATCTTTACCGCGCGCGAGTCGGCCGCGCTTGCGTGGACTGAGCGAGTAACCTTGCTGTCCGAAAGCCATATCACCGACGAAGAATTCACTGCACTGCAAACCCACTTCTCCGAGCGCGAAATCGCGTTCCTCACCACGGCCGTCGGCCAAATCAATTTCTGGAATCGCATCGCTGCGCCGTTTCGCTTCGCACCGCCCATTCCAGCTTCAACTGTTTAGGGTGCAAGAAAGGATTCGAGTATAACCATGGCGGCATCACCCAGGATCATCGTGGTTGGCGGAGGCCTTGCCGGACTTGCAGCGGTCATCAAGATCGCCGAAGCGGGCGGCACTGTCGACCTCTTCTCTATCGTCCCCGTCAAGCGCTCTCATTCCGTTTGTGCCCAGGGCGGCATCAACGCCGCAAAAAACCTCAAAGGCGAAGGCGACACTACCGACCAGCATTTTGACGACACCATCTATGGCGGCGACTTCCTCGCCAATCAAACCCCCGTCAAAGCCATGTGCGAAGCCGCGCCCGCCATCATCGATCTGCTCGATCGCATGGGCGTGCCCTTCAATCGCACCCCCGAGGGCTTGCTCGACTTTCGCCGCTTCGGTGGAACGCTCTATCACCGCACCGCATTTGCCGGAGCCACTACCGGCCAGCAGCTTCTCTACGCGCTCGACGAGCAAGTGCGCCGCTACGAAGCCGAAGGCAAGGTCAAGAAGTATGAAGGCTGGGAATTTCTCTCCGCCATCATCGATTCCAAGGGCGTCGCTCGCGGCATCACGGCGCTCGATCTCCGCTCCATGGAACTTCGCGCCTTCCCGGCCGACGCCATCATCATGGCCACCGGCGGCAACGGCGCTCTGTTCGGCAAGAGCACCAACTCTGTGGCCTGCACGGGTTCCGCGCAAGCCGCGCTCTATCAGCAAGGCGCTTTCTACGCCAATGGCGAATTCATTCAGGTCCATCCCACCTGCATTCCCGGCGAAGACAAACTTCGCTTGATGTCGGAATCGGCGCGTGGCGAAGGCGGCCGCGTCTGGGTCCCGCGCACTGCCGGCGATCCACGCCCCGTCAAGCAAATCCCAGAGTCGGAGCGCTGGTACTTTCTCGAAGAGTGGTATCCCAAGTACGGCAACCTTGTGCCTCGCGATGTGGCCACCCGCGCCATTCATAAGGTTGTTTATGAGCATGGACTCGGCCTCGACGGTCAGCCCATGGTCTATCTCGACCTTACCCACATCGATCGCGAAACCCTCAATCGCAAACTCGAAGGCATCCTCGAGATTTATGAAAAATTCGTCGGCGACGACCCTCGCGACGTGCCCATGAAAATCTTCCCCGGCATGCACTACACCATGGGCGGCCTGTGGGTTGACTTCAACCAGATGACCAACATCCCCGGCATCTTTGCCGCAGGAGAGTGCGAGTACCAATACCACGGGGCCAATCGCCTGGGTGCGAATTCATTGGTCAGTTGCATCTTCGGCGGATTCGTTTCCGGTCCCAACGCGCTCCGCTATGCCAAGAACCTGCCTGCTGCCGAAGGCGATGGCGGCGCTGCGGCCGAGCTCACGCGTCAAACCGAAATCAATCACAAACTCATCAGCAACGAGGGAACCGAAAATCCCTTCAAGCTATGGCGCGAGTTAGGCCAGACCATGACCGAGCACGCCACCGTCATTCGCTATAACAAGGGACTCAAGCTCGCCGATCAGAAAATTGTCGACCTGCTCGCGCGCTACAAAAAAGTCAATCTCGCCGACAAGAGCCAGTGGGCCAACACCAGCTTCGCCTTTGCCCGCCAGCTTAAGAACATGCTGGAGCTTTCGCGTGTTGTGGTCCAAGGGGCACTGCTGCGCGACGAATCGCGCGGTGCACATTACAAGCCCGACTTCCCCGACCGCGACGACGAAAAGTTCCTCAAGACGACCAAAGCTGCATTTGCCGGCGAAGGCGCAGGCCCGCGCTTTGAGTATGAAGACGTCGACACACAGTTCATCAAACCGCGCCCGCGCCGCTACGACGCGACCAAATAAATCGAGGGAGACTTGCCAATGGCAAACAGGACAGTAGCAATCGAAATCAAACGCCAGGCCAGCCCCGACAGCCCCTCGGTGTGGGAGAAGTTCGAACTCGAATGGCGCCCCGGAATGAACGTCATCTCCGCCATGATGGAGATCGCCGCCAACCCCGTCACCGCCGACGGCCGCCCCACCACGCCCATCACCTATGACTCCAATTGCCTGGAAGAAATCTGCGGGTCTTGTGCGATGAGGATCAACGGCAAAGCCCGCATGGCCTGTTCCGCGCTCGTCGACAATCTCGAACAGCCAATTCGCGTCGAGCCGCTCTCGAAGTTCCCCCTGGTCCGCGATCTGCAAGTCGATCGCTCCGTGCTCTTCGAAAATCTGATGGCCGTCAAAGCCTGGGTTCCCGTCGATGGCACCTACGATCTCGGCTCCGGCCCGCGCGTCTTTCCTCAGCAGCAGGAGGCCAACTACCCGCTGTCCAATTGCATCAGTTGCACCTGCTGCATGGAGGTCTGCCCGCAGTTCAATGAGGCCACAGGCTTCGTCGGCGCCGCTACCATCGCCCAGGTCAAGCTCTTCAATAATCACCCCACGGGCAAGGTCTTCAAAGAGGAGCGGCTGCGCGCTTTGGCCGGTGATGGCGGCATTCAGGAATGCGGCTTTGCGCAAAACTGCGTCGAGGCCTGCCCCAAGCAGATCCCGCTCACCGACGCCATCTCCGATATAAGCCGCGACGTCCTCATCCAAAAAGCCAAAGACCTGCTGCGCACGTAAGACTCTGACCGACTGATTCTCAACGATGTCGGGGTGCCCCAGGTCCGGATCTTCGGACCGGGGATACCACCGTTTTCGACCCGCAGCGGTTGCGGGACCCGCTTAGAAATGCCAGATCAAATCCGCCGCAAGGGTCAATGACTGCGTCTTCGCTCCCAAAGCGCGCATGGTCGCTTGCGGCAACTGACCAACCGGCTCATTCTGCAAAGCAGAAACCGATGACCCCGGATTTATATCGAGCGCACGCAATCCGTATGGACTGTAGCTATGAACATAGCTGAGTTCCGGGCGAAACGTCACCGTCGAACCCGCCCAGAAATCGAATCCCACCATGTGCTCTTCAAAGATTCCCGGCGTTCCCGTCCGCTGTCCCTTGATATCATCGAACACTTCGTTGCGAATGTTGAGCGAAGCCGAGTTATTCCGGAAGTTATGCTCGATGTAGTTGGTGACGGCCCACTCCGGCGCATAGCAGCGCGCCGCGCGCGTGCCGGTGGAGGACGAGTTCGGGTTCTCGCACACTGCGCCAAAGTTTAACGTCGCCCCGCCCGGTCCCCCGTTCGTCGTCGTCTCCGGCCATGGCGATGTCACATGGTTATACGGCACGCCGGTGTTATACCACCACATATTCGGCGTGTCTTTCATGTACTGATACCAACCCTCGGTGTCGGTATGCCAACTCGCATTGATCTTGTGATACCAGGTTTCGTAAAACGCGGTCAGATTGTTATACGCATACTCGCCATCGTTAATGGTGTTATCGCAGGTGTTCAGAGTATCGCCGCCATCGTCCCAGGTATAGACAACGCACACGTTGCCGGTCGGCTTTGCGTCCGTCGTCCACGGCATCACTTCGCATCCCCCGCTTACGCCTCCCTGCACCGTCCAGTGATCGTTAAGCTTCACGCTCAGGTTGGCGCCCGTCTGCGTATAGCAGTCGTACGTGTAGAGAATCGAGTGCGAGTAGGTGTAGTTATTGGGCGCTAACTGCGCCTCGATATCCGGCAGCGAGATATAGCGGCCAATGCGCAAGTCCGCGCCCTTCCCGAGTTTGGGGAAGTAAAGATCGTAGTAGAACATCACGGGATCGAAACCATACTGTGAGTTCTTGACCAGCAGTTGCTGGCTCAACATGCCCTTTGCTGTAGTGAACCGATAATCCTGCCCATACAACCCGGCGAAACGAAAGCCATAGTCGAAGTGATCGGTCTGTGCCGTATCGGCGAGGCGCTCGTAATACACCGCAGCCTGGTCAAGCACGACGGTGTTAGGAAATTCGTCGTATGCCGATGGCAGATTGGCCGCGATTCCCTTGCTCGCGTTGCCGCGATTGTTGGTCGAGCCATTCGCTCCAATCGCCACCCAGCCATACCACTTGGCCCGGCTGAGTTTTGTGGGATCGCCGCCATCGATGGCGGTCTGCAACGGATAGACCCCGGTATCGGGCGCGCCAATCTCCTGCGTACCCCCGATGGGCCAGTCCGCGGACGGGAAAGGCGGCGAAGAGATCGGGGCAGGAGTGCCGCGGCGCTTCGGAGCGTTGAGATCGGATGCCGTTGTGTTTGTCCAATCGGCCACATAAGCGCGGCCCAACCGCGTGAAGAAATCTGCGCTTGGCTTAGTCGTTGCCGGCGCAGCAGCAGCCAGCAAAGGTGCATTCGGTATAGCAGTGTTCTGAGCTCTTCCCGCCGCAACCGCCAATGTTGTGAGAATCAAAATTACGATAGCCTGCTTACTAATACGTAAAAATATCGAAGAAAATCTTGCTTGAATCAACTGAATACGCCTCTCTCTTCCTCTGCAGGCGCGCCATTTCCCTTCGATTCATCTACCTCCGCAAGAATCGACAATCGGAATGCGGCCAGCCTTCAGTATTGTGCAGGATGGACGCATAAAGGAAACGTATAAGAGATAGAAGGATTTCGTTGAAACGGTCTAAGGAGGCTTGCGCTTTCTTTATATACACGCCATAAAAAACGTCGCAGCGTGGGCACGCTGCGACGCTTTGCTTCAAGATATCGCTGCTAAATCACAGGATAGAAGCTCTGAATCCATCCCTGCAGCAGTTGCGGGAAGCATCCCAGCACCACGACAGCCGCCGCAATCAGCAACAGCACCCCCATCGTCACCGGATGCGCATGAACAGGTTCCTCACTGACAGCGGGCATCACATAAGCGCGCTTGAGCACCTGCAAATAGTAATAGAGTGACACCGCGCTCATCACCACCGCCAATGCCACCAGCGCAAACGGAACCGGCCCGGCCGAAGCGCCGAGCACCGCGGCAAACAAATTGAACTTGGCCCAGAATCCCACCAACGGCGGAATGCCCGCCAGCGACAAGAACAACACTAGCAAGATCCCAGCGAGCACGGGGTTTCGCTTATTGAGCCCCAGAAACGCGTCGAACCGATCGCTGCCCGTAGCCCGCTCCACCACGCCCACCACGCCAAACGCACCAATCGTCGTCAGCCCGTAAGTGAGAATGTAGTAGAGCACCGCATTAGCGCTGAGCAGCGGAGGCCCTTGATTCTTCATGAAAAAATCGAACGCGTTTCCCTGCCCCGAATAAATCGGATGCGCAGCAATACCAAGAAGAATGTAGCCCGCATGCGCAATCGCCGAATAAGCCAGCAGTCGCCGCACACTGACTTGCGCAAGCGCTGCCAGGTTGCCCACCACGATCGAAGCGCCGGCCACCACCAGAAGAATTATTCCCAACAGCGGCCATGTCCGATAGGCCTGCTGCAAATACTGCGTGCTCGCATCGCGACTGTAGACGCCAGCCGGAACCAGCCATCTCAGGCTAAATGTAACCAGCAGCGCAAAGCTCGCTACCTTTGACACCGATGCGATAAACGCCGCGGCTGGAGCGGGCGCGCCCTCGTACGTATCCGGCGCCCAAAGATGAAACGGCACCGCCGCAACCTTGAATCCCAGTCCCGCGACAACCAAAATCCACGCCACATAAAACAGCGGACTCGCTCCCGACGCCGCAATCGTCGTTTGAATGTCGATCAGATTCGTGCTGCCGCTGAGCCCATAAAAATAACTGAATCCGAACAGCAAGAACGCCGCTGACATGCCGCCAAACAAGTAGTACTTCAGCGCTGCCTCTGCACTCTTGGCTGAACTTTTCGCAAACGCCGTCAGAATATAAAGTCCCAGGCTCAACAGTTCAAGCCCGACAAAGATAACCAACAAATCCTGCGCTGCGGCAATCAACAATCCGCCCGTTGCCGCCATCAAGATAACGGCAACAAACTCACCCACATGTCGCGTAAAAACCGAATCGACCAGCAGCAACAACGTCAACGCCGTCAGCAGAAAGATTCCCGCCTGCGCCACGCCCGTTGTTCCAAATGTCTCGAGCAGCAGTTTGTTTCCGTCACCGAACCGCAATCCGCCAAGAGGTTCGAAGTAGAGTGCCCAATATCCCACTCCGCAGCCAGCCACGCCTAACAGCGCTGCAATCGTCGCGCGCACCCGCAGCGAAGCCTTGCGCAGCAAGCCCAGATCTACGATCAGCACCAGCAAAGCCGCCACTTCAAGCGCCGTCTCCGGCAGCGTCACACGGAAGAGGTCTAAGTAGTTCATTGTCCCCCTCCCGCAAGCAGCGTCTTCACCGCCGGCTCAATCGCATCGAGCAAGATTTTCGGATAGAGGCCTACCACCAAACTCGCCGTCGTCAACAAGCTGACCCCGGCCACTTCCGGCCAAGTAATCGGAGCAAGATCATGCCACCCTGTGCGCGGATGATCCTCAGCCGTAGGCCGCACATCCGAGAAAAAAGCCCGCTGCAACGCGCGCCACGTGTACGCCACACCTACAACAATTCCCACGCCCACCGCCGCAGTCCACCAAGGCTTCGCGGCCCATGCCCCAATCAACACCTGCAACTCAGCCACAAATCCTGAGAACCCCGGCAGCCCCATCGAAGCCATTCCCGCAATCACAAATGCCCACGCTGCAAACGGAAGTCGCCTCACCAAGTGCATTTTTTCCAACTCCGCCAACTGCCGCGTATGCGTTCGGTCGTACACAATGCGGCCCACAATCGCGAACAGCAGCCCCGCCAGCACCCCGTGCGAAAACATCTGCAACACCGCGCCCGTCACGCCAATCTGGTTCAGCGTCATCAGGCCCAGCAGCACAAAGCCCATGTGGCTCACGCTCGAGTAGCCGATGACAAATTTGAAGTCGGTCTGCACCAGCGCCACCAGCGCGCCATAGACGATGCCAACTAACGCGAGCAAGGCAAAAACATCGCGCCACGATCCGATCCCCGCCAGCGAAAATCCCCACGGATCCATGCCGTGCGGAAACAGCGACATCGCAACCCGCAGGCATCCGTACGCGCCCAGCTTCATCACCACGCCTGCAAGCAACATCGATGCCGCCGTCGGCGCGGCCACGTGGCCAGTCGGAGCCCATGTATGGAACGGCCACATGCCGGCCAGTATCCCGAAGCCCACGAACACCAGCGGAAATGCCCACATTTGGAAACTTACCGGCAGTCCCGCGTGCCCCAATGCGACTAAGCTCGTCGAATGACTTCCTGAAGTCGCATAAGCAGCAAGCAATCCGATGAGCACCATCGACGAGCCGACAAACGAATACAGCGCCAGTTTCATCGCCGCATACTCGCGCCGCGTCGATCCCCATATCGCGATCAGGAAGTACTTCGGCACAATCGCAATTTCGTAAAACACAAACAGCAGGAACAAATCGAAGCTGAGAAAAACGCCGTAAACACCGCCGATCAGCGCCAGAAAGAATGCAAAAAACTCATTCGTCCGCAGCTCAATATTCCAACTGAACAGAACCCCGGCCACTGCCGCCAGCCCCGTCAACAGCACCAGCACAAGACTGATGCCATCGGCTGCCAGCAAATAGTGAATGCCCATCGCCGGCACCCAGGGCACATCCACAATAGTCACGCGCCCATGCCCAACGCCCGCTGCAAATCCGAGCCCTGCGATAACCAACCCGGCTAAAGCCACAACCAGCGCGAAACCACGCGCCAACCCTGCCTTGCCCTTGGGCAAGAGCGCCTCGACCAACGCACCGGCAAACGAGAGATAGATTGTCCACGCGAGCATCTAAAATCTCCAGTGCGCCAGCAGGTTAACGACGGTTGGGTTTACGCTGTCCACAATCAATTGCGGTGCGAGGCCAATTAGCAGCATCAATCCAATCACCGGCGCCAGCGCCAACCGCTCGCCGCTATGCAGATCGGGAAAGCCAGCCCACTGCTCCGGCACAGGCCCAGTAAATACCTTCTGAATCACAGTCAAAATCACCGCCGCAGTCACAAGCAGCCCCAGTACAGATACGGTGGCCGCCACCCATGCCAGCGGAAACACGCCGCGGAAGATAAGAAACTCGCCCACAAACCCATTCAACCCCGGCAGTCCTAGCGAAGAGAACAACGCAAACCCCATCAGCCCTGCAAAAATTGGAGCCGGCTTCCTCAGTCCGCCAAAATCATCGATGCCTCGTCGTCCGCCCGAGCGCTCCTGCAGCATCGCCACAAACCAGAACAGCGCCGCCGCCGTGATTCCATGATTGAACATCTGCAGGATCACACCGTTCAACGCCGCAGCCTGGCTCGTTACCATCGCCGCGCTCGTCGCCGGAATCGCCAACGCGAAGATAGCCAACTGGCAATAGCCCAAATGGTTCACTGACGAATAAGCGAACACCCGTTTCAAATCCTTTTGCGCCGCTGCCGCCCACGCGCCCATCACCACCGTCGCGACAGCCAACACCAACAGCGGTGTGCGAATCTGCGCGATCTGATGCCCAAACATCGGCAGCGCGATCCGCAGCAACCCATACACGCCCATCTTCGACATGGTGCCCGTCAGCAGCATGGTTACCGGCGATGGCGCTTCGCTATAAGCAGCGGGCAGCCACGTGTGAAACGGCATCAACGGCACCTTGACCGCAAATCCAGCCAGAACCCCGACCGCCAGCCACATCATCACCGGCCCCAGGTGCGCCGTCACGATCTGTTCCAATTCACCCGTCGAGGCAAGCGATGTCAAATGCCCAAAATCCATGCTGCCCGTCGCCAGGAAAACAGCCAGAAACGCCAGCAGCAAACCTACTGATCCCGCCATCGTGTACACAAAAAATTGTGTCGCGGCCGGCCCTCGTTTCGCGCCGCCCCATAACTTGATCAGGAAGAATGCCGGTATCAGGCTCAGTTCCCAGAACAAAAACCAATGGAAGAAATTCAACGCGGTAAATGTACCGAACAACCCCGCCTCAAGCAACAACACCAGCGCGAAATAAAGCCCCGGCTGATGGTGCACCCGATGCGCCGCATCAATCGACATCATCGTCACGATGGCCGACAGCACCAGCATCAGCGCGCCTAATCCGTCCACGCCCAAGTGATACTCGATGCCCAACGAGGGCGCCCACTGATGCGCTTCGACTAACCCGATGCTTCCGTTCGCAGGCAACTGCGTCCACACAACCAGCGCAAGCGCTAAGCCCGCCAGCGCCGTTATCATCGCCACGCCGCGTGCATGTCTGCCTGACCAAAGAGCGATCACGGCCCCCAGCACAGGCACCACGGTGAGCAGCGTCAATATAGGAAATCCGTTCATCCCCGGCTGCTCCAAATCAAAATGCCTGCCAACACCACCACCGCCAGCGCCAACAATCGCAGATACGTCTGTACGCGACCCGACTGCACGCGCGCCAGCAATCCACCGCCTGTTGCCAACTCTTCGCAACCCTTGTCAAAGGTGCCATCCACCCAATACGAATCGAAAGCGCGATCCAAGTTTGCCACTCCGCGAAAGGCCCACGTCGCGCCCGTCACTGCGCCGCCCCACACGCGCCGGTCAAGCCAATCCGCGACCTTCGCCCACCACCAATAAAATGCAATGACCGTCACTCCATACAACTCGTCGATGTAAAGTCGATCGCGCAGCCAACCCCACACCAGCGGCGAAACCGTCTCCAGCGAATCAGGCGCCTCGGCTTCCGGCGTCTGATCGCCATAAAATCGCCAGCCCAATATCAAGCCCAACAGCACCACTGCCGTCGAAAT
>Ga0224527_1000031_pt1 | contig 106171 bp, 70 predicted proteins | sample CBST0metaG_FD_179882 | JGI IMG/M metagenome (GOLD analysis project Ga0224527, IMG submission 179882) | Peat soil microbial communities from Stordalen Mire, Sweden - C.B.S.T0 | ecosystem: Environmental > Terrestrial > Soil > Wetlands > Peat | place: Sweden: Norrbotten County, Stordalen Mire...
GGTCAATCTTAATGGCTGTTTTGATGGCTGTTCGTTTCCAACTTTTCTGCGTTTCGGTGCGATTCTTTGCAAAGAAGAATCGCACTTTATCTTTATGAATACAAATATGTTATTCGTTTACGTGCGACACATTGCGATCCGATGCAAAACTGCCAAAATTGGACTTAAAATCCGCAGACCGCAAGGTCGTGGGGGTTCAATTCCCCCTCCGGGCACCATAGATCAACACTTATAGGATTGACAGCTTCTCCAAAATTTGTCCGCTATGCTCGAACTCACAAGTTTGGGTTCGCGTTCCCGTCAAGCCTCCGCTCCTGGGAGGCGTTTTCGTTACAGCCGGATTGCAGACGACGGGGTGCGCCCGACCGATGTCGCACGGACTCTGCCTACTGAAGCTGAACCAGAGTCACCGTGTCCTATTCGATGAATGGAGAGGCCGCCGTTTCTTGATGGTCGCGTCGACTTGGGGGTACGCTGCTGTCGAGACACACCAACTCTCGTTCTGCCATAGGCATGGCGATGGCAAACTGTCGCCGCCGCAGCCCTCCTTCCTTCCGGGAAACTGGTGGGAGCAGACTTGCTCATTTCCCCGAGTTCGTCATCCAGAACCGCATAGCCCACTCAAAGTAGTTTCTGCTGGCAAGAACTCGCCAGTCCGGTGAATCGTCGTCAAATTGATAACTCTGGCGAGCGTAACTTCTCCCCGCCGGCGTCAGCACAACTCAACGGAAAAGGATTCTGAACAAGCTTTCGGGGGCGCTGATGAATGCATGTCCCTGCGGGTAACTTCAAGGAATGACAACCTGTTATAAGTTGGCCTCACCCTTCATGAGCAGAACAGCTCAGCCATCAATACATCGGCTTGAAACACTGATTAAGTCGCGAATCGTTCCTTTCGCCTCCGCCGTTGAGCCTGAGCTAAGTCAGCCCAACCGGTCGCTCTACCTCTTAGCCTTCCGCATCGTATGTGGAACAGTTTGCACTCCATTCTGCCATGCAAGAAATGAATGGGAAGTACGCATGTCTCTTGTCAGCGTTGTGATTGCTCTGGCCATCGTTGGTCTCCTGCTGTGGCTGGTGAACCGCTTCATTCCGATGCAGAGCCAGATCAAGGAAATATTGAATGGCGTGGTAGTCATCGCAGTTGTCATTTGGCTTCTCAGGGTTTTTGGGATCTTCGGATACATCACTCACCTCCGCGTAGGGCATTGAGCATTCGGTCCTCGAACTCAGCAACGGCGACGCGCCGAAACAACACCAAGTTAACGCACTCGGGCAGAGTTTTGCCTATCGGAGATACTTTGAGACGCATTTACCTGTTACCTATCGTAGGTCTGTTCACCTTCTGCGCATTTGCTCAAGGCAACAGTGGAACCACGACCGTCGTGGAATCAGTCGCCACCACACATGGATTTCGCGTGACCGTGATCAGCCGTACTGTACAGGCGGTCAACTACCAGCATAGCGGCGGAGCAACGAGTGTGGACTTTGCCGGCACTGCGTTGCTTCCGTCAGCCGATGGAAAAGCGAAAGTGCGCAGCAAGCGCGGCACCCTCGAAGTGGAAGCGGAATTTGGAAATCTGCAGAACCCCAGCTCGTTCGGTTCGGAATATTTGACCTACGTCTTGTGGGCGATTTCTCCCGAGGGCCGCGCGGTGAACCTCGGAGAAGTGCTGGTGGGCGACAACAGCCGGAGCAAGCTGACAGCAACGACCGACCTTCAGTCGTTTGCCCTCATCGTTACGGCCGAGCCTTACTACGCTGTTCGCCAACCGAGCAATGTTGTTGTTCTTGAGAACATCGTTCGCGCCGACACCAAGGGCACCACCGAGACAGTGAACGCAAAGTACGAGCTCATGGAGCGCGGGGGCTATCTTCCCACGGGATACAAGTTCGATCCCGTCGTGTTGAGCGCCAGCCTGCCGCTGGAGTTCTACGAAGCGCGCAATGCGCTGCGCATCGCCCAATCGGAAGGGGCTGAGAGCTATGCAGCCCAAAGCTACCGGCACGCCGTCGAGTTGATGAATACGGCCGACGGATATGCGTCACGCAAGCACGTCGAAAAGAAGCCTCTCATTGCGGTTGCCCGCCAGGCGGTTCAAACAGCGGAAGACGCGCGAGAAATCGCGGTCAAGAAGATCGATGAGGATCGTCTTGCGAGCGAACGTCAGTCTTCAATCGACGCTCAGGCAAAGTCGCAGGCCGAAGCAAACGACGCCACGCGATTGAAGCAGCAGGCGCAGGCTGATGCCGTCAAGGCGCAAGCCGACATGGCCGCGAACCAGGCAGCTTCGGCAACCGCCGTGTCTGCCGCTCAGGCCGATGCGGAGCAATCGCGACTGGCTGCAGCACAAGCGCAGCAAGGCGAACAGCAGGCCGTTACCGACAAGGCTGCAATGCGCGCTCAATTGTCAGAGCAGTTGAATAAGGTGCTCGCCACGCGCGACAGCGCACGCGGGCTCATCATCAGCATGTCGGATGTTCTGTTCGATACGGGCAAGTATTCGTTGAAGCCCGGCGCACGCGAAAAGCTGGCCAAGGTGGCTGGAATCCTGATCGCCTATCCCAGCTTGAATATTGAGATCGACGGATATACGGATAACGTGGGCGGCGATGACATGAACCAGAAACTCTCGGAGAATCGCGCCGGCGCGGTCAAGGATTACCTGGTCAATCAGAACGTGGCTACCGGTTCGGTCAGCGTAAAGGGCTTCGGCAACAGCTCGCCGGTAGCGTCAAACGATAACTCCACAGGCCGCCAGGAGAACCGCAGAGTTGAGTTAGTCGTCTCAGGCGACGCGATCGGCACCACGGCAAACGCACCCCAAGGTGGTCTGAACTAAAGCAAAATAGATGCACCGGGGCCATTGCACGAGCAACGGGCTTTCAGATGCGGTCTCGAAAGAGGCCGCATCTCGCCATTCGCGAAGGGGATGAGCGATGTCACACGTTCTCGCGGGTCCTGTGAAGAAATCACCAGTGGCGGCTTGCCCAGCGTCGAGAAAGGCGAAAGCAGGCACTATGTCTTTATCTGATCCAACTGCCCTCTCGGGCAAGCACTCGCTGCAGGAAACCGGGTCGAAGGCTTGCAGTCTCCCGTTGCCCACCAGGATCGCCTTTATCGGAAACTACCTACCCCGCCAGTGCGGTATCGCCACGTTCACCACCGACTTGTGCGATGCTGTCGGAAATGAATTTGGCGCGGAACGCTTGTTCGCCATTCCAGTAAACGATCCCGATTCCAGCTATCAATATCCCGAGAAAGTGCGCCTGGAACTTGAGCAGGAAGACCTTGGTTCCTATGAGCGGGCCGCTGAATTTCTGAATTTCAATGGAAACGATCTTGTTTGCCTGCAGCATGAATACGGCATCTATGGCGGCCCCGCAGGAAGTCACATTCTGGCGCTGCTGCGAAAACTGAAGATGCCGCTGGTCACTACGCTGCATACAGTTCTTCGCGATCCCGACGTCAATCAGCGGGCAGTGCTCGAAGAAATCGCGCACCTCTCCGACCGCCTTGTAGTGATGAGCCAGTTGGCGGCACAACTTCTGCGCGACGTGTACTCGGTACCAGTCGGGAAGATCGATGTGATTCCGCACGGAGTGCCCGATCTGCCATTTATGGATCCCAATTTCTTCAAGGACAAGTTTGGAACAGAAGGCAAGTCGGTATTACTTACGTTTGGCTTGCTTTCCCCCAACAAGGGCATCGAAAATGTCATCCGCGCGCTGCCTGCGATCCTTGCCCGTCACCCGAATGTGGTTTACATCGTCACTGGGGTGACGCACCCGCATATCCGCAAACGCGAAGGCGAGCGCTACCGCGAGCAGCTCATGGCCCTGGCAAAAGAGCTGGGCGTGTCCGACAACCTCATCCTCAACAATCGCTTTGTCAGCGCTGAGGAACTGGTGGAACACGTAGGCGCAGCGGATATTTACATCACGCCCTACCTGCAAGAGGCGCAGGTAGTCTCCGGCACCTTGGCCATCGCTCTGGGAGCGGGGAAGGCAATCATCTCTACTCCGTATTGGCATGCCAAGGAATTGCTGGCGGAGAAGAGGGGCGTTCTCGTGCCTTTTGCCGATCCGGAAGCAATCGCCCAGGCGACCCTCGCGCTGCTTGAGAACGACGCGGAGCGCCACGCCATGAGGAAGCGCGCCTACCTGTATTCTCGTGGAACCACATGGCCGAATACAGCGCGTGCCTACATGTCGAGTTTTCAGCGCGCGCGCTTCGAGCGTTCCCTGCAACCCAGGCCAGCGCAGTCTGAACACGCAGGCGCTGACGTGGACCATCATTTGCCGTCCCTGGACACCAGACATCTGGCGGCAATGACCGACGATACCGGTATGCTGCAGCACGCAATCTTCTCCGTGCCGAACACGCGCGAAGGCTACACGACAGACGACAATGCGCGTGCGCTCATTGTTTCGGTTCTTCTCGATGAGGAACCAACATATGTTATCCCGCAAGGACGCACGAGCCTTTCTCAGCGGTACTTGGCATTTCTTTGGCTTGCCTTTGATACCAATTCCGGAAGATTCAGAAACTTCCTAGGTTACGACCGCAGATGGCTGGAAATTGTTGGATCGGATGACAGTCACGGCCGTGCATTGTGGTCTTTGGGCCAAGTGCTCGGACACTCCCAGAATGCAGGTTTGAGAGGCGCGGCCGGAAGGCTCTTTGAGGCAGCGGTTCCTGCTACGCTCAGTTTCACAAGCCCGCGAGCGTGGGCATTTTGTATCTTGGGGATGCAGGCCTATTTGGACTGGTTTCCCGGAGACAGGGCGATCCAGGGCGTTCGCGACACGCTGGCAAATCGTCTGCTGGACATCTATGCACGCAGCCACTCCGATACATGGAAGTGGTTCGAGAAAAGTCTCTCCTATTCGAATGCCCGTCTGTCGCAAGCGCTCATCCTGGCCGGATGGAGAAGTGACAACCAGGGTATGATCGAAGCCGGCATGGATTCCCTCAAATGGCTGATTGCCGAGCAACACCGCAGCGACAGAGAGCTCTTTGTGCCTATCGGCTCCAATGGATTCTTCATCGAAGGCAATGAAAAGGCGCGATTCGATCAGCAACCGCTTGAGGCTTGCGCGACGGTCTCCGCATGCCTTGAGGTCTATCGGCTGACCGAAGAGAAACAATGGTATGAGGAAGCCCAGCGCGTCTTTCGCTGGTTCCTCGGCAAGAACGATCTGCAGGCACCGCTCTATGATGCGGCGACCGGCGGATGCAGAGACGGGCTTCATCCCGACCGCGTGAACGAAAACCAGGGAGCGGAATCTACGCTTTCGTTCCTGATGGCCCTGCTCGAAATGCAGGCTGCCAAAATTACAACTCCAGACCAACCGGTCCCCGAAATGAGTATCCCTCTTGAACCCAATTACCTCACCAGCTGAATCGGTGCAGCCCAGCCCCGCGAAACAGCCCACGCTGAGTCCCTGGGCCGAAGCTCCTTTGTTTACACGCTACGCCGGTAATCCTCTCCTCACGCGGGAAAATTGGCCTTATCCCATTAACAGCGTCCTCAATGCCGGAGCCGTGTTGCTGGCGGACGGAGACACCCTGCTGCTTTGCCGCGTGGAAGACCGAAGCGGCTTGTCGCACCTCTGCGCTGCGCGTTCTGCCAATGGAATCGACAACTGGCGGATCGACGCTCAACCGACAATGCCGCCGAACGCCGCCGAGTTTCCGGAGGAGATCTGGGGCATCGAAGATCCGCGCATCACTTTTATCCCGGAACTCGAGCAATATGCCGTAGCGTACACATCTTTTGCGCGAGGCGGTCCAGGCGTTTCGCTTGCGCTTACCAAGGACTTTGTGGGCTTTGAGCGCTTCGGCGTCATCATGCCTCCGGAGGACAAAGACGCGGCCCTGCTTCCGAGAAGAATAGGCGGCCGATGGGCAATGATTCATCGGCCCATGACCGCTCTGGGGGCCCATATGTGGATATCCTATTCTCCCGACTTGCACCATTGGGGAAGTCACAAGATCATTCTCGAGGCGCGGCGCGGTGGGTGGTGGGACGCGAACAAGATCGGTCTGTGCTCTCCACCAATTGAAACGCCCAAAGGGTGGCTGATGATTTATCACGGCGTGCGCCAGACCGCTTCGGGAAGCATTTATCGTCTCGGGCTCGCGCTCTTCGATTTGGAGAGGCCTGAGGTCTGCCTGCAGCGCGGAAACTCCTGGGTATTCGGACCGGAGACTCCTTATGAGCGCTGCGGCGATGTCAATGACGTGGTGTTCCCGTGTGGACAGACCATTGGTGCGGATGGAGACACGATCCACATGTACTACGGAGCAGCCGATTCCTGCATCGCCTTGGCCACCGGCAGCATCTGCGGTTTGCTTGCATGGTTGGAAGCGAGTTCGAGTCCAGCCGAGCGACGCGCATTCTGAAGCGTCTTCAAGAAAAGGACTGGAACAGTGATTAGCTCAAACCGGAATTGGCCCGATTGGCTGCCGCATCTGCTTTGGATTCGGCGAAAATGCCCACGCTGCAATTCGGCCAATTTCAAACAAGCGGAACTGCGCTCGCTCGATGGATTGCTGAGCTTGCTGTTCGTGCTGCGTCCAGTCCGTTGCTCGTTTTGCTGGCGACGTTATTACTGGTTTGCATTGCATGATGTGCAGGGAGCATAAGTTCTGATCTGGATAAATGCGAGTGTACTCCCATATCGCGGGGGGCATTGTTGCACGGACAGAGGTACGGGACCCTTTGAAAAATCCTCAGCATCGAGTCACTCTGACGCCTCCTTGGCTAAAGGCCAAGACTTGCGGCCGAGCTCTTGGCGAAGAGATCGCTGAGTCGTCTGCACCTGCGCAACATGGCGGTGCTTGCGTGCCCCGAAGCAACCGGAAAAGGCCCTTGTCGCCGCTCGCGCCGCAGGCCCCCGCATTTCTGTTCCGAGGCCTCAAAGGCGAGGCATCGGAGACTCGATCCATTTCCTGATCAAACGGTCTGCAGCTTAGAAGGTGAAGTGCACCGCGAGTTGTGCGCTGCGTGGGCCTCCGCCGCCAAGGTAGGGATTGCCGCTGCCCACATCCGGCGTTGCCGTGGTTCCCAGAAACTGCGATCCGGTGGTGCTCGGATCGGAGCCCGCTACCAGGCGATTTCCTTCTGTGTGCGTGCTGCTGAAGGCGTCGATGCCAAATCCCGGCAACAGCGGGTTGGTGAAGTTCGCGTGATTGAAGACGTTGAAGAAATCGCCGCGAAGCTCCATGGTCACTGTTTCGGTCAGGTGCGAGGTCTTGGTCAACGAGAAATCGAAGTTGGTGTAGTTGGGTGAATTGAAGGCGTTGCGGCCCTCGCTGCCCGGATGCGGGTTGATGCAGTCTCCGTAGGTTGCGCTGCTCGCGGTGGTGTCTACGGTGCAGGGCGCGGCAAAGGCAGCAAGGTTCAAGAGGTTGGTGCCATGAGCGCCGGCATAGGGATTGCCAATGATGTCCGGCCGCCCGAAGTATTCGCCGCTGCCGTTGTAGTCACCTTCAAATAGATAACTGACCGTGTAGGGTTGACCGGTGGCAAAGTTGAACATGCCGTCGAGAGCCCAGCCGCTGGTGATCCATTTCGCTTGCTCGACTTTGGGCAGATTGTACGTCCAGTACCACTGCACGCGATGCCGCACGTCAAAGTTGGAACTTGCGTGATCCGCTTTGGGGTTGAAGCTGTTGTCGGGCTGCGACGCGTTGGGAACGAAGTCCAATCCATCGCTTGCATCGTCGATGGAATGGGCCCAGGTGTAGTTCAGCGTCGACGTCAGGCCGCGCCAGCCCTGCACCTTCAAAGTTGCCTGTGCGGAGTTGTAATTGGAATACGCGCTGGTCTCGATCTGGTTTACGTACCAGAGCGAAATGTCCTGGTAGGAGCCAACTGAATAGCTGGGGAAGCACTGCTGGCCATAGGTGATCGTTTGGCCGTTTCCGCAATTGTCGACGCTGCCGTCCACATTGTTGAACTGGTTGAGATCGCGGAAGTGGAAGAGATGGCGGCCCTGCGATCCGACATATCCGATCTGAAGGGCGACCTTCTTTGCGATCTGCGACTCGATGTTGAGGTTGTAGGAGCCGTAGCGCGGCGTCACCAATTTCTGGTCGACGGTGAATACGCTGTTCGGCTGGTAATTGCCGAAAATCGCCGAGCCGTCGGTGGGAATAGTCGGAGCAACAGACGTTGCAAAGGTAATTCCGTTGAATGCCGGGCCGGCTTCTCCGGCGTTGGTGTTGTACGCCTGGTTGCCCACGAAAAAGTCCTGCGACGGGCCATCGTAGTAAATGCCGCCGCCGACTCGAATGACCAGCTTGCCATTGCCCAACAGGTCATTGGCCACGCTGAGACGCGGCGCGAAGTTGGTCCAGTCCTTGGGATAGAGCGATGCGGGGCCGCCGGTCGCTCCTACAGTTTCAAGTCCGCCCGTCTTGACGTCAAAGATGCTGAAGGCTTTGTTCTGCGCGCCGATGACGCCGTAGTAGTCCCAGCGCAAGCCATAGTTGACCGTGACGCGCGGGCTCATGCGCCAGGAGTCCAGCAGGTAGGCTCCGCTGCCGTTCTGATAGGAGTAGCGCGTGCTATCGCCGGCGGCTGAACTGGAATGAACGGTGTCTAGGTTGCCGGCGAGGAAATCGTCGAGACTGCCAAAGACCAGTTTGCCGCGGTGACCGGAATCGATGAAGCTGTTGATGAAGGTCCGCCGCCACTCGACACCAGCCTTGAAGGCATGGCGGCCTTTGGTCAGCGAGACGTTGCCGAAGAGCTGGTAATTCGAGTCGACGCGGCCGCGTGAGTCGCTGGACGTTGCACCGACGGGGCTGAATCCGCCAATGGCGATGGTCGGCAATCCCAAGTCGCGCGCACTGTAGCCCTGAGGCAGAGTGTTTAGGCCAAACGCAGTGTCCGGATTGAGGCCAGTGTCTTCGGGGATGAATTGCTGCACGAGGCGGTTGTAGCCGCCACGTACCTCGAAGATCAGGTTGGAGCGGGGAACGGAGGTGTAGGAGAGCGATGCGAGATTTACGTGCGTCGGCGTTGTGGTGTTGAACCCCGGCGCGCTGGCTCCCGTGTAGAGCATGCCCAGCGGGAAGCTCTGCATGCCGTGGCTATAGAAATAGCGCCCGGTCAGCAGGTCGCCTGCGCTGAACAGATGCAGATGCTGATCCGCCTTGGCGATCACGTTGTCGCTGTTGTTGCTGAACGGCGTCGTGAAGGTCTCGTTGCCGTCGCCCGCAGCAGGCAGCGCTCCCCAGGGCTTGCTCGCCAGCAGGCTTTGGATCACCGAATTGACGGTTTGCCCACCGTTTTCAGCCTTGTATGCGTCGATGCCTGCCTGAGTGGGCACGGTTCCCAACTGCGGCAGTGCGCCGCTCTCTCTCTGCCCTTCGTAAGCTACCAGCCAAAACGACTTGTCCTTGACGAAGGGACCCGCTACCTTGCCGCCAAACTGATGGTTGGTGAATGAATTTTTGGGTTGCGCATCGGTGTTGAAGTAGTTGCGCGCGCTCATCGATCCGTCGCGGAAATATTCAAACATGCTGCCGTGGATCTGGTTGGTGCCGCTCACGGTCACGATGTTGACGGTTGCTCCGGAACTGCGGCCAAACTCGGCCTCGGGGCTGCCGGTCACGGGAATCTCGGCCAGCGCGTCGACGGGAAGAATGGTGGAAGGAGTGCCCCACACACCGCCCTGGTTGACCGACGGCAGGTTACGGTAGCCATCGTTCATGTCCGTTCCATCGAGCAGATAGTTGTTCGAGCGGCCGCGATTGCCGTTCAGGCTGAACAGTCCGTAGGAGCCGGCCGATTCGGTCGACCCGACGGGATCGCTGGACGAGCCCGGCACCAGTTCCAGCAACTTGGTAAAGTCGCGTCCGTTCACCGGCAACTCCGAGGCGTCGCTGGCTTCGATCGTGCCGCCCATGGTGTTGGATCCTGTCTCTACCAAAGGCACGTCGGCGTTCACCTCGACCATCTCCTGCACCATGCCGGCGGTGAGCCTGGCGTCGGCGCGGGTGGGCGAGCCTACGCTCACCGGAATCTGCGTCAGCGTGGTTGTCTGGAAGCCCTGCTTCTCCACGGTCACGCTGTAAATGCCGAGCGGCAGCTCCGAGGCGGAATACTCACCGCGATCATTGGCGTCTACGGTGCGCGACAAGCCGGTGGAAGGACTGAAGACTTTCACCTTCGCTCCTGCGACGGCCGCGCCGGAACTGTCGATGATGGTGCCCTGAATGCTTCCACGGAAGGTCTGCGCGATTGCAGTTGGGATGGAGAGGAATACTAGACAAGCAAGCAACACGGTAATCTTGCCTGAAAAGGCAATCGAGCGGCTCTTCATTAGGCCGGACTCCTTAGGTTTTCTGGTGAGTTGCTTGAATCATACCACCCGAGTGGAAATTCACATATAAGAATCGTATAAGGAAACGCTCTGGTTCTCAGCGGTAATCGCTTTAGGTTAAGGCGTTTGGCGCTGGATCTCAGGGGGTGCGCTTTCATTTCCGGAACGCCACGCTGGGGCTGAGACGGATGGGGGCACCTTCACCGTCCGCAGCTCCACGGTCACTGCCGGGGGGAACAATATTCGAAGCCAAAGCGCATCGCGATCATCATCAAGGCCCATGGCAGAGGAACGGCGGCGCTGAAATCAAGATCGGCGAAAGTGTTGGCCTCGGCATCGTTCTTCTCTGCCCTGGCGCGATCTCGATTCGCCAGGACAAGAAAGGGCGACTGCTCAGGAGCGGCCGCGGCCGGAGCGGCGAGCTGTCGGACCGGCACTAATCAGTGTGTTAACATTCCGTCCATGTCTTTGAGAGTGCGTACGCTCAATCTCTCTCGTGCCGGGAGCGGGGCATTGTACGAACCGCCTTCTCCACAGCCGCTCTCACTTGAGTTTTCTCAACCTGCTTGCACGATCAAGCCCCAGAGATGACACTCAGCGTTCTTGTCGCCGATGACGAACCACTCGCTCGCCGAGGTGTGACCCTTCGTTTGCAATCTCACGAAGAGTTCGAGGTCATCGGGGAATGCTCTAACGGCGGCGAAACAGTTGAGTTTATCAAACGCCATAATCCTGACCTCGTCTTTCTTGACATTCAAATGCCCGTGATGACTGGGATTGATGTGGCGCGCTCTCTGCCAGAACACATTCAGCCCTTTATCATTTTTCTGACGGCGTTCGATGAGTACCTGATGCAAGCGTTTGAAGTTCACGCGATCGACTACCTGCTGAAGCCGGTCGATGAAGGGCGCTTTGCTGCTTCCCTCAGCCATGCATACCGAGTGCTTGGCACAAGAGAGCCTTCCAATTACAGCCGCAATCTAAATTCGTTTCTCTTCAAAGATAAAAATGCTCCTACGGAAGGGTTACGGGATTTCGCGATACGGATCGGTAGGCAGTTGCATTTGTTGCCCGTGGAGAACGTTGACTGGATCGAGGCGTATGGAGACTACGTAAAGATCCACGTTGGCGCGAGCGCTCACCTGATTCGCGAATCGCTGAACAGCGTGGAGGAGCGGCTGACCCCAGGGGCTTTTCTCCGCATTCATCGATCGGCGATTGTGAGGCTGAACAGAATCGCCACCTTGAGTTCACTGCCTAACCGCGACTGTTCGGTCACCTTGGTAAATGGAACTTCGCTTCGGGTGAGTCGAACTTATAGCGACCATCTGCGCAGGCTCCTTCGCAAGCGGCCCGGAAGTCGAACCAGTCACTTCGGATGAACCTGCAAGAGGGGTTCGAGGCGGATAAGCCAATCGGCATCAGAGGGGAATTGTGAGGGCGACCTCGTAGTGACCGCGCGCATTCGTGGTCGTATGCATGCTGCCTCTTGAGCCATACATCTGCTCCAGCCTCTTACGAACATTTTGCAGTCCGATTCCTCCAGCGCGCACAACGCCATCAAGCAACAGAGCCGCAGATTCTTCGGGCGCCTCGTTCTCAATGACCACAGCCAGGTGGTCGCCTCGATGTTGCGTCTTGATAAGGATGAAGCCCCCGTGTTGACGCCGGGAGATGCCATGCCGCACAGCGTTCTCTACGAGCGGCTGCAAAATGAGCCGCGGAACCAAGATATCTGAGAGGGCTGGGTCAATGTCCCAGTGCACCACGAGTCGCTCGCCGAATCGAACGGCTTCGATTGCAAGGTACTCTTCGGTGACCGCCAACTCGTCAGAAAGAGGAACCTGGTGGACATCCGGGGCGTCGAGCGTGTCGCGCAATAAATTGGCCAATCTGCCGATCATCTCTGTCGCGGCGCGCGGTTGGTTGTTAAGAACCAACGTTGAAATCGCATTCATGGTGTTGAAGAGAAAGTGTGGTTGCAATTGGTAACGCAACGCCTGCAGTTGCGCTTCCTTCGCAAGCATCTCGGTTGCAATCAATTGCCGCTGCTTCTCTTCCAGTGCGAGATAGTGCTTGATGCCAAAATAAAACGCGACCCAAGCCATGAGAGAAAACCATCCACTCGGCGTGGCCGTGATAACATCCGCCCAGCGGAATGGTGGACGCCCGTGGCTAAACCGCAATGCTGCTTCGAATGAGCTTGCCGCACAGATCATTCCCAACGGCAGCGCGCCAACCATGCACACAAATGCGGATGTTCGCAGGCTTATGTTGCGCCGCCATAGGAAATGACAAAGCCAATACATCGGAAAGCTCGACAAGAAGCTGCTCAGGAGGAAGGCTCCGCGGAACGCATCGTAATCGACGCGTCTCCACCAGGGCAGGGAACACAAGACGTTGATGCCAATGTAGAGTCCCCAACCTCTCAACTGCAGAGGCCAAAAGCGTAATGGGCGCGGCGGTGTAGACGCGGTATTCAATAGCACTATTGTAGACGGACATCCACAGTCTGCCGGATGTCCATTCAACGCAAAAAATGCACGACTCGTCGCATAATCGGGGAATGAACGGTTACAGATGCTCGATGAGTTGTACGCTCACTCATGTAACACAGTACAGCTCACGCACATACCATGAACTTCCTCGCAGCGGTAACCATTCACAAGCGAGGTAACTCCAAAGCGGATAGCTTCTGGAGGAAGGGGAGTGGTGTTTGCGCAACGCGGGTCTGCTCCACTTCTCTGCGGTCAGGACGCCTGACCTGCACCTAGAGCTCATATCGGAGGCTTGTGATGATTCAGAAATTGCCCTGGCGGATATTCAACGTAGTTGCTGCCCTTGCAGTTGTTCTCTCGCCTTTGACTTTCTTGTGCGCTCAAGGTTCGGTGAATTCGCGCCGCATCACCACGACCGTAGATGATGCTGATCGTGTGACTCTGGTGGGCACGACTCCTAAAAAACTGTCGTTAGCGAAGGACCTTGGTTCTGCCGATGCGTCGATCATAGGGCATCACGTCACCATGGTTCTGCAGCGGACCGCGAGTCAGCAGGCTGCACTCACTCAATACCTCAGCGATGTGCAGAATCCGCAATCTGCTCAATATCACAAGTGGTTGACACCGGCTGAGTATGGGGCTCGATTCGGTGTCGCGGCAGACGATGTGCAAACTCTTACTGCATGGCTGCAGTCGCAAGGGCTCACTGTTGAACGGGTTTCTCCAGCAGCGAACATGATCTCCTTCTCCGGTAAAGTGGGCCAGCTCGAAGCGGCCTTTTCGACTACCATCCACTCTCTATCGGTCCAGGGCGAGAGGCACATTGCCAACATGCGCGATCCGCAGATTCCTCGCGCGCTTTCGCCGGTGGTCAAGGGTGTGGTCGGGCTTGACGACTTCCATCCCCATAGCAGCGTCCAGCGGGGACCGTCCGCGCAGTTCAATGCCTCGACGCATCGCATCGAACCCACTTTCACTCTCTTTGATAATGCAGGCAATCCATATCTCTATGTGGATCCGTCGGACGCTTCGACCATCTATGACACGCCCAACTCCGCGCTGAATCCGAGCTATAAAGGCACAACCTACGACGGTACGGGCGTTACGGTTGGAGTGGTCGGCGATACCGACGTAAACATGGCGCCTGTGACGAATTACCGCCTCGCCTTTCTCGGTGAGACCGCGGGAACTGTGAATCTTCCGTCCGTCGTCGTTGATGGTTCAGACCCAGGTACCAACGGAGACGAGCTCGAAGCCTTCCTCGACCTGGAGATACTCGGCGGGATCGCTCCCAAGGCCAAGATCAACTACTACGAAAGTGACGACACTGATCTCTCGGCAGGGCTGTTCGATGCCATGCAGCGCGCCATCAACGATAACGTCGTCAGCATCTTGAGCATCAGCTATGGCGCGTGTGAAACCGGCCTTGGCACGTCGACCAATCAATTCCTGGAAGAGATTTACGCGCAGGCTTCCGCACAAGGAATCACCGTGACTGTGTCGTCAGGCGACAGCGGATCGGCCGGCTGCGACAATGACAGCGAAACTACGGCAGTCAATGGCCTCGGAGTCAATGGGCTGGGGTCAACTCCTTACAACGTATCAGTGGGCGGCACGGATTATGACGTGCTGGGGACGAACTTCAGTACCTACGTCGATTCGACAACCAGCGGATCGGCCCCCTATTGGCGCACCGCCTTGCAATACATTCCGGAAAATCCGTGGAATGACTCCACCAGCGTCAATGGCGCCCTAGCCGATAACGTCCCGCTGTTTTCAGGCAGGACGATCATGACGACGAACATTATCGGAGGGGGCGGCGGAAAGAGCGGTGTTTACAGCAAGCCCCCATTCCAAAGCGCATTGACTCCTACTGACGGAGCACGCGATGTTCCCGACGTCTCGTTTATGGCCGGCAATGGACTATATGGCGCAGTGTGGGTGCTTTGTGCAACAAACTACGATGCCCTGAACTGCACGATGGAGAACGGTACGTTCACCTCCAATACAACGTTCACGGGAGTGGGCGGAACGTCTGCCGCGACGCCGGCATTCGCGGGCATGCTGTCGCTCGTCGTCCAAGCCACCGGGTCGCGTCTCGGACAGGCGAACAACGTACTCTATAATCTCGCAGCGAACAAATATGGAACCGTGTTTCATGATGTGACCGTTGGCAACAACTCCGTGGTTTGTTCGTCGGCCCCTCCCGACTGTGGAGCAAACGGCTTCTTGACTGGCTACGACGCCGGCACCGGCTACGATCTTGCCTCGGGCCTCGGCAGCGTAGATGCCGCCGCGATGCTTGCGAACTGGACAACGGGCGTCGGAACAAGCTCGACCGCGACGCTTTCGATTAACGGCGCAGCTTCCCCAGTCAATGTAGCCCATGGGACAAGCCTGAACTTCGCCGTCGGAGTGACTCCTTCCTCGGCAACGGGCTTGGCTGCTCTGGTGGATACGGCTCCCGCTGCAACAGGATCTCCGCTGCTGCACGGACAGCCTTTCACGATTCCGATCAGCGCGGGATCAGGTTCCGCTGCGTACAACGGACTTCCTGGCGGGCAGTACACGGTTTACGCAAGCTACGGAGGCGACACGACCACTGCAGCAAGCCAGTCTCAGCCAATCAGCGTGAACATCGCACCCGAGAATAGTTCAACCCTGCTTTCAGTAAACGGCTATAACCTGGCGGGAACACCGCTCGCCAGCCTGAACGCGGTGCCGTACGGTTCCTATCTCTTCCTCGATTCCTCCGTGTACGGGACTGCGGAGGGCTACGACGGCTCACTCGGCGCCGCGACCGGCACCATGAACATTCTCGACAACGGGACACAGATTGGCACTTCTCCCATCGGCAGCGGGAATCTTTCTTCTTTCCCATCCATGGCTGCGGGCGTCTACCCATTTGCGGTGGGGACGCACAATGTTACGGCGAGTTTCCCAGGGGATGAAAGCTACAAGAGCAACACCAGCAACAGTGTCAGTTTCACCGTAGTGCAGGCCTCGACATCTGTTCAGGTGCTTCCCGTCGTCACGTCGTTGTTATCCACGGCTACTGACCCGATCCTGGTCAACATCATCACCTCCGATTTGGGCAGCGCCCCGACGGGAACAGTCACTCTCACCGCGAACGGCGCTACCATTGCCTCCAGCAATTCACTCCAGGCGAGCATTCAGGCGGGCGGAATTGCTCAATCCACGCTGACCTTCAATGTGCCGGGTACAGCGTTCCAATCAGGCGCCAACACGATCATGGCGACGTACAGCGGCGATGGCAACTATGCAGGCTCCAGTTCTACCACTCTAGTCACCGTGACCGAGGTGGCATTCGCGCTGAACGCAGGTCCGATTTCCATAAGCGCAGGCGCTACCTCCGGGAATACCACGACCATCACGGCGTTTCCATCCGGCGGCTTCGCGGGCCGGGTGAATCTGTCGTGTGCGGTTACTTCTGCCCCCCAGAATGCTACGAGCCCTGTCACATGCTTTGTGCCGTCCACTCTGGATATTTCGGGCATCGGCTCAGTGGCAACGCTCTTGGCCGTGAATTCGACTTCGTCCACGACTGGTGGCAGCTATGCCGTTGTAGTTTCCGGCACGGATGCGGCCACGGGCACAATTACGGCATCGACGGCCATACCGGTGACCGTGACCTCCGTCCCTGCCATCGCGCTGAGCAATAGCGGTGGAATCACCATTGCTCCCGGCGCCACCGCCGGTAACACATCGACCGTCAGCGTAACTCCCGTGAATGGCTTCGGGGGCGTGGTCAGTATGTCTTGCGCAGTCACGTCCGCGCCCGCTGGCGCAGCCGATCCGATCGCCTGCAGTGTTGCTCCGGCAATCGTGACCATAAGTGGAACCACCCCCGGAACGGCTACGCTTTCGATCAACTCGACTGCGTCAACGGCAACGGCTCTTCTTCGTTGGCAAGGTGTCTCCCGCGCCGCTGGTGGCATCGTGGCCGCGATCGGGTTCTATCTGTTCCTGCCTTTCCGGCGACGCAGACGCTTCACTCGTATGGCCGCATTGATGTTGTTGGTGTCACTTGGATCCTTATTGGGCTGCGGTGGGTCCGGCAAATCGAACCCAACTACACCTGGGCAGCCCGGAACATCGGCGGGCACGTATGTGGTTACTGTCACGGCGAACCCGGCTGGCGGAGCGACCCAGACTGCAACCGTTCAAGTCACGGTGAATTAACGTCACTGATTCTCATAACGATCTGTGTTCGTCAGAACCATCCAGGAGGCTTTATGTCACGTTCACTTTTCTTTGGCTGGCGGTGGATCGCATTGCTTTCGCTACTGTGCTCCGCGATCAACTTTGCTCAACGCCCGGTGCGTGTCCCGCCGACGAAGGCTCCTCCCGTGACGCCTCGGCACCACAAGTATCAGACGCCTGCGGAACGAGTAATGATCCCGTATCTCAAGGCGCACGCGCGATCATCCGCCGCCAAAGTTCCCGCTGCGCGCGCCATGGCCTCGACAGACTACGTCCCGACGCCAAACTTCGGAGCGTACGTCAATGCTCCTGCGTATCCCGGGACCACGACCTACGAGTCAGCGGCGGGCACCTCTTATTATGGCGGCACAGTGGGCGCTACGGTTGAGGTTACCGCCGATTTCAATAAGGACGGCAAGCCCGACATCGCCGTGATTCAAGAGAACGGGACACTCAACATCTTGTTCAATGATGGCAACGGGGGACTGCAGGCTCCAGTTTCCTACATCAATCCGAATTACATGACGTCATATATCTTCTGCATGTACGCGGCAGATGTAAATGGGGACGGTTCTCCGGACATTGTCGCGTTTGACATGGCAAGTGACTCTGTTCTTACATGGCTCAATCTGGGTAATGGAACATTCGGGCCGGTAGTCACCACGCTGCTGGACAGCACTTATGGCGTACCCAGTACCATCGCCGTTGCAGATGTAAACGGTGACGGCAAAGCTGACTTGATCTACATCCCCCTGCAATACCCAGCGTCGCCCCAGAGTTCTTGTCTTGAAGTTCAATTGGGTGCCGGAGACGGTACGTTCGGCGCGGCGTCCGCGGCCAAGATACAGAAGTTCTCTATCGCCGCTGGCGGCTACGCTGTCGGCGCGGTGACACTCGCCGATCTGAACGGGGATGGCAAGCCGGATCTCGCAGTGTCCCTTGAAGAGAATTTCACCTACACTACCGGTCAGTATGTGGTGACCACTGCGTTGGGGAACGGCGATGGAACATTCTCTCCGTTGGGGATTGTCCAGCCGATCTCTTTAGCCGAAACTGCGACCCAGCAAGATACGGGTCTCCTGTTTCAGTCGACCGGGCTCTCCCTGGTGGATGTGAACGGAGACGGAAAGCTCGATATCGTTTCCGACGTTAACGGAGTTATTGTGTCCGCTCTGGGGTCGGGCTCAGGTACCTTCGGCGCGGCAGTCACAAGCAACGCTGTGGGCATTGACAATGTCTACTCGTCTCTGGTGATGGACGTGAATGGAGACGGCAAAGCTGACTTCCTGGAAGCCGGACAGACGCTGGGTGTCTTTCTTGGCAATGGAGACGGCACCTTCAATCCTCCGGCGACCGGTGCCCAATGGGTCATTGACCCTCCAGGTGGAAACAGCCTGGTTGCCGCGGATTTCAACGGAGATGGCATCGCAGACGTAGCCCAGTTGGGTAGCACGACATGGGATGTCTCGCTTTTCTTCGGTACGGGCAAGAGCTTTGTGGGCGCGCCGGATGTCACAGCAATGGGTGATCCGAACGGCTTTTACACAATACTCGCATCCGGCGGCAATTACACCGCGTCGGGTTACATAAGTCCGCTGTTTCTCTATGACAATGGTGCCACAAGCAACATTGTCACCGGCGTCAGCGACGGCAAAGGCAACTTCATCTCTGTCCCATCGCTGGCCGGAGGAATCCCTCCAGACCTGGAGTATGTTGAACCCATCCGGGCAGACTTGAACGGAGATGGTCTGGACGACCTCGTCTATGCCACCGTCACAGGGGATTTGAAAGTCGCCCTTGGGAAGGGGGACGGCACCTTTGCAACTCCGGTGCCGGTCGGGCTTCCTGCGGCAGCTTGCCCCGTTAACTATGCGGCGGCGGGCGATATCAATGGTGACGGTAAAGTCGATCTCGTCATCCCATATGGTGGCGACCAGTTGTGCGGCGCGTCGGGGTCCGGGGTTTCCGGCTACTATGTAGCGTTGGGTCGTGGGGACGGAACCTTTTCCGCGCCCGTCTTCACTGCGACGGGGATTGAGTTATACAGCCTCACGCTCGCCGACTTCAACAACGACGGCCAGCTCGATCTGATTCTCAATGACGGCGACTTTACCGGCATTCTTAATTCCCAGGCGCCTTCGTATGGCCCGGCATACACAATCTCGGTTGCGATGGGCCATGGCGACGGTACTTTCGCGAATAGCAACCCTGTCTTGCAGAATTATGTCGTCACCGGTGTTGCCGCTGGCGACATCAATAACGATGGCAAGACCGACCTTGTGCTGAGTGCGCAGGAGGTGCTGGGCACGAGTCTGCAGACCGCAGGAATTCTGCTCATAACCGGCAATGGAGATGGGACCTTCAATCCTCCATCGGAGATCGCCTCAGACAACTACTTCTTCGACGTGAAACTCGCCGACATGAACAACGACGGAAACGCCGACATCGTTGCGACCTACTATTCCACCCCCGCGCTGCTGAATGGCTACTGCGGGATGGTCACGCTGCTCGGGTACGGCAATGGCGGGTTCGCTCCGCCTGTCAATGAGTTCGAAGGGCTCGACAACACTCTGGCCCTGATCGGTCATTTCATGAACGATGGGGCCATGGATGTAATGAATGACACTGGTTTCGGAGCCGCTTTTTTTGTAGGTCAGGGAGGCACCACTCTATCCCTAGGCGCCTCCACTTCCTCAATCGTCTTCGGACAAACGGTTACGTTGACCGCCACCCTGACTCCGGTGCTCTCAGGCCGGCCGGCATCAACAGGAACGATTTCGTTCTATGACGGTTCGACTCTTCTGGATTCCGCTCCGTTGACGTCGGGAGCCGCAGTCTACACCACCTCATCTCTTGCCAGCGGCTCCCACAGCATCCATGCGATCTACTCCGGCGACGCGAATTTCAATCCCAACCGCTCAGCGGCTTCAATCGTCACCGTTGCGGCGCTGGTCCCCGCGTTCACCGTGTCCGGCACGCCCGCCACGCTCAGTCTTGCGAAAGGGTCGCAGGGGATTATCACTCTCAATCTGGCGGCCAACGCCACGTTCAGCGGGCCCGTCGCCCTGACCTGCTCGGGGATGCCATCGACTGGCAGCTGCATTGTGAACCCTGCCAGCTTGACACTCACAGCCGGCAGTACAGGGGTCGCGACGGTTGTCGTGAATACCGCCGGAACCGCCACGGCGCTTCAACGGACCAAGACTCTGTGGGGCAGGACAACTGGGGCTGTCAGCATGGCGGCTTTGGTTTTCATCTTCTTCGGACGTCGGAAAAGGGCTTTGATTGTGGCTTCGTTGGCGATTGGATTTATGCTGTCCACCTGCGTCATGTTCACTGGCTGCGGCGGGGGGGACAAAAGTTCGAATCCAGTCGTATATTCCCTTACCGTCACGGCCACTCCGCTCTCGGGAAGCCAGGCGAACCCGCAGACTGCCAATATCAGTGTGACCGTCCAGTGACACATCACGGGCAAGTCAATTCTGAGTGTGTCAACGACTGGAGTGCCGCAGAAATTGCGAGAGGGATGGGTGGGAGACAGTTCGAATCGGGTCGCCGAACGGCATACCCACTTTGATGAAAGCTACAAGCAAAAAATGGTATCCGAATCCGCCTTGCTTTCTGCGGATGGTCCCAATTTTGAAGGCGCTTGGCAGTCTGTATAAACTGCGGCCTGCGCCTAACGGGATTAACTAATGGTCGGGGAGAGAGGATTTGAACCTCCGACCCCCTGGTCCCGAACCAGGTGCTCTACCAGGCTGAGCCACTCCCCGAACTTGGGTTGCAGAGCGTATCGCTGGGGCGCGGCCTGGTGCGTTTGGCCCCTTGATTGCGCTTGACCCAGTGTAGCAGAAACCGGGGTCTTGTGGCGCGGGACCAAGGCAATCGGATGAACATCATTTGAGTCCCAAGAGCTCGGCTCGGCAGAGGTCGGAAGCGGGGGCGATGATTCTTGGTGTTTTTATGCTTCCTTTTCGTTTCACCGGATCGAGCCGGAATGGGATTGAGGGGAATGTGTTTGAGCACGGCGAGACGATGCGCGGCTGCTTGGGTGAATTGTCGCTGGCAAAAGAGCACTCCCGCAACCATCCTTCCTTGCCGACGCACGTGCCCATGGCGCAAGCAAAGGCAGACCGCCGGGTACGCGCTTACATCCACAAGAATGACGATTACCCCGCGAATTAGGGAGTTATGCACACAGGAGAGATTCCAGCTCTGACCGAGTTCAAAGAGCGCGTCCATCCCGCCGCAGAGGCAGCCTTGATCCGTCACGACAACGTCACTTTGATCGACGTGCTATGTGGGATGGGACTTTTGGCATCTTCCGCCTTCGACTCGTGGCGCAAGGGCGCATCGCATTCTGGAGTCAGAAATCGAGGGAAGCCCGAAAAGATTCCGCCGCCGGTCATCTTTCTGAACCGACGTCACGCGCAATGCTCGAAATGCGAAGCATAGATTGCGCGGGGTTCCATGCTCTTGATGGAAGCGGACCAATTGCTTTGCCTTTACTGTGCCTGGCTCGACGGCCGGGAGTTTCTCCCGCATGGCGACACAGCTCTGACGCCACCAGTGTCAGAGTGGCTGATTTTAAGGCCTATCCGGTCAACAAAGTTCTGGGCAACTGCGGTTTCCAGATCAAAACGACCCTTCAGCGATGGTGATGTGACTTCCGGCTTCGTGCATGTCGCTTATCAGCAACTCGCGCTTGCCAGGAACGACCGCGATTCCCGAAAAGTAAGGGGGGAGCCGGTCGAGCTTTGCAAAGCTTGAAGTTTTCCCCGTGGCTGGGTCGAAGATGGAGATCGATGGCTTGGGCTGACGCTGATCAAGAAAGTAGATGCCGTTTTTGGTGACCTGCCAATAGGCCCAGAAACGGGCCGCTGGCTGGTCGAGAATGCGGACGGGCTCGCCTCCGGCCAACGGCATGCGCCAAATGCCGCTCTCCCCGCCCCGTGCAAAGTAGAGCCATTTTCCGTCGGGCGACTCCTGGCCGACAATTCCGTCATCGCTGGTGATCGGCTGTGGCGTACCGCCGGAAGCCGGAAGCTTCCACAACTGCCAGCGGCCGCCGCGGTTTGACCGGAAGTACACCGATCGACCGTCCGCCGACCAGCGGGGAACAATATCGTTGACGTCGCCGAAGGTAAGCTGCTTCGGTGAGCCGCCGGAGACCGGCGTCACGAAGATGTGCGAATGGCCATCGCGCCTTGAATCGAACGCAATCTCATTGCCCCGGGGAGACCATGCCGGCGTTCCCGAGCCGCTCAGGGGGCTGCCATCTGGAGTCAGTTGACGGATCGACTGACCGTCAATCGACGAAAGCCAGATTTGCTGGTATCCCGAGCGCCCCGATTGAAAGGCGAATTGCGTGCCATCTGGAGAAAGCGACGGGGCAGAATCCTGCGCCGTCGAGGAGACGATCGTTTGCGCGTTCGCATTGCGCTCCTTGGCGGTATCGATCCGCAGGATGCCAAAAATCGCACTGCCCTGCACAAAGGCCAGTTCATTTCCCTTTAATGAAATGGAGGGTTCAGTCGCGCCCTCGGTCCCCACCGGCAAGCGTTTGGCTGCCCCGCCCGCTAGCGGAATCTTCCACAGGGCCTCCTGCCCGGCGCGATTCGAAGAGAATACGATGGATTCTCCGTCCGAGGACCAGGCGATTCCGTTGATCCATTTGTTTTCTCGAGTGATCTGCCGGGGTTCGCCACCGCTGGAAGGAATCCAATAGATGTCCGTGAGTTCGCTCTCGCTTGCCCGGACGAATGCAATCTTGCTCCCGTCCGGCGAAAAGAGCGGGCAGAGATCGCCCTCCCACCCCGGAGGCGGAGTGGTGAGCGGGCGCGCGTTCAGCGTCGCCATGTCGATCAAGTAGATCGAGGAACCCGGTTGAGACCCTATGTGATCGACCAGGACAAAGCTCTTTCCGTCCGGCGACCAGGAGAGGGCGCCCTGTTCCCAGCGCGTGGTCTCGCCGGGAATATAGATTTTGCGCACCGAGCCCGAAGGCGGAAACGAAGCGACGTAGAGCCCCAGGCCGGCGGTTGACGAAGAGAGGAACGCAATCTGCTTGCCATCGGGAGACCATACCGGGCTGTATTCGTCGTCCGCCATATTGGTGAGGCGCACCAGAGGCTCCCGCCCAAGCTCCTTGATATATATATGTTGCGCGCCGTCCTCCTCTTTGGCCCAGACGAAGGCCAGCCGCTTCCCATCCAGCGAAAACGCTGGGCGGCTCTGCGATCCGGCATTGGTGGTGAGCTGGAAGGTGCGGAACGAAGGCGGCATGGAGTCGGAGCGGTACGCGTGGATGGCCCAGACGCCAACCCCGGCCGCCAGCGCCAATCCGGTCGAAATGCCAATCGTCAGCTTGCTTCGGCGCGCGGTTCTTGGCTGAGCCTTGGAAGCGGGTTGCGGGTGAGCATCAGCCTCCTCCGTGACGGGTAACGGGGAGGCCTCAGGAAGGGACGCCTCGGCGTGGGAATCACGGACCGGAACCGGCTCGACAAGCAGACAGTAGCCGACTTTGGAAACGGTCCTGATAAAGTGCGGATTGTGCGCGTCATCCTCGAAGATTCGGCGTAGCACCGAAATGCACCGAGTGAGGGCATCCTCTCCCACGAACGTGTCCGGCCAGACGGCGCTTTGAATCTCGTCTTTCGGCACCACATGGCCGGCACGAGTCGACAAATGAACCAGAACACTCATCACCTTCGGCTCGACGCGGTGTTTTTCGTCGCCTAGAGAAAGATTGTTGAAGGCCGGTTCGACGAGCCAATGGTCCAGCATGAACGACGAGTTGTGGTCCACTATCATCTTTGGCTGCCATCTAAGCCTAATCGAATCAACATTGTCTGCGTCCATCGGAAAATCATCGGGATTCCATCAGCGCTTCCCCAAGACCGTCGTATACGGGAGGGCCTACTTTCGGAGACGCTTCTGAAATCCATGCAAAGGACGGCCATATGTACGAACTCAGTCCCACGGGTACGCACCGGACTCAGGCGAATCGAGTAGAAATTCGCTCTGGCTCGGCCAGAAACTCTTCTGGACATTGCGATACCACGATCATATCGTTATCGGCGTTTGTCCCGCCAATTTACCGGCCCAATACCACAACCCTCGGCAGAAAGTTCCTTTCAGCTCTTCTTCTGGTGGCAATGATTGCCTTCGGCGGCAATCTCTGGGGACAGATCACTTCGGGCACCATTTTTGGAACCGTGAAGGACCCCAAGGGCGCAATGCTCGCCGGGGCCACCATCACCGTCAGTGACGCCGCCATCGGCTTGGAGCGGACAATCAAGTCCGGAGGTGAGGGCGCCTTTGTTCTCGTCGACCTCCCGGCCGGAACCTACACCATCACGGTCAGCGCACCCGGCTTCAAGGCCTACGCCAAAGAGGGCGTTGTCCTGGACGTGGGCTCCCGCCTCTCCGTTGGCGACTTCAAGCTCTCGGTCGGCGTCACCTCCGAGACGGTTACAGTCGTGGCCTCCGGCGGCGAAATGCAGTTGCAGGCAGCCTCGGGCGAGCGCTCGGCGGTCATTGACAGCAAGCAACTCACCGACCTGCTTTCCAACGGTAACAACGTGCTGGACGATCTGAAGATCCTGGCCGGCGTCAACAGCACCTTCAATGGCGCCGACAGCAACAAGGGCGGCCTTGACAGCATGAACATCAACGGCACCCGCGCCAACGAGCACCTGCTTACGGTTGACGGCATCTCCAATGAAGACAACGGCAACAACGGCGGCGTGCAGGTTACGGTCAACACCGACGCCATCGCCGAAGTCAAGGTAGAGACCTCAAACTACCAGGCGGAGTACGGCAAGGCGGCGGGCGGCCAGATCGCCCTCTCCATCAAGAACGGCACCAATGCCTTCCACGGCGACCTCCGTTACTTTCATCGCCATGAGGACATGAACGCCAACACCTGGTTCAACGACCAGAGCAACTACTACGCCAAACAGAATGGCAACGCCATGCTGTCCACGCCCCTGTTCCGCCATAATGACTTCGGTGGGCAGTTGGGCGGTCCCGTCATCTTCCCCAAGAGCCACTTCAACGCCAACCGCGACAAGCTCTTCTTCTTTTACAGCCAGCAGTCCTATCACCAGTTGGAACCAGGCGGCACCACGCAGGCCTATGTGCCCACCCAGGACGAGCGGAACGGCATCTTCAAAAACAGCACTGACGGACTGGACAATGCGGTGGTCCTCAAGGACCCGGCCAATGGCGGACAGGCCTTCCTGAACAATCAGATTCCGTCCGGCAGAATTGTCGGCGGCATCCAGCAATTGATGAACCTGTATCCATTACCCAACGCGGTCGATCCCACCCCGGGCCACAACAACTACAACTACCAGATTGAAACCAGCACATCGCATCCCCGCAACGAGGAGATCGGCCGCGTCGACTGGCAGGCCAACTCCAACAACCGCTTCTTCGCCCGCTTTATCGCCAATCAGGATCACGAAGACGATCCTCTGGGCAATGGCGGCCTCTACGGCACATCGAACTACAAGCTGGGCAAAGGCGTCTCGTCGTCGCAGCCGGGATATAGCACGGCCTTCGATTTGACTACGACGATCGGACCCCGCACGGTGAACGAAGTGACGGCCGGATGGTCGACCGCGACCCAGACGATTGAGTCGATCGGCGACACCATCTCCAGGTCGGCCAACAATTACAACCTCGGCCTGGTCTACGCGCTCCCCGGCAGCAGCCCGATCCCTGATCTCTCGTTGACCGGAAGGAGCCAGCAGCAAGGCTCGTCGGACTACAACGGAGCGGTGCCCTTCGATACGGCGCAAACTGTCATCAACGTCACCGACAACTTGACCAGGACCATCGGCCGTCACACTCTCAAGGCCGGCATCTTCTTCGAGCGCTCGCGCAAGGATCAGTCCGACTGGGGCAACTCCAACGGCCAGTTCAGCTTCAACGGCCAAGACCAGACGCAGCCCATGCAGACCGGCGATACCTACGCGGATGCTCTGCTTGGTTACTACAATACTTTCGCCCAAAGCTCGACTCGCCCGCGCGGATTTTTCCGCTACACCAGTGCGGACTTCTACCTGCAAGATACGTGGAGGGTGAACAGCCACCTGACACTGGACTACGGCATGCGCTTCCCGTGGTTCCAGCCGCAATATGACGCCAAAAACCAGGATACAAACTTCGTTGCCTCAAGCTACGATCCGTCGCAGGCTGTTCGTATCTACCAGGAATGGCAGAATGGAAACGCCTACGCATACGATCCCGCGAATCCGTCGATCCATGTTGCCGACTATCTGAAGGGCACCATCGTTCCCGGCTCCGGCAATGCGGCCAATGGCATCCAGCAAGCCAAGAACGGTTATTACAAGGGCGGCTTCAAGGATGTGGGCATTGTTTATGAGCCGCGTCTGGGCTTTGCTTACGACTTCCGGGGAAACGGCAAGACCATCATTCGCGGTGGCGGCGCCATCACCCACGACCGCTTCCAGGGCAACCCGATCTACAACCAGGTTGACGACAATCCTCCCAACAAGTACCAGGCCACCCTGCAATACGGGCAGGTCACGGATCTCGCATCCGTCGGCGCTGCCACTCTTTCGCCTGTTACCGTTGTGGGCTTCGATCCATCCGGAAAGCTGCCGACCGTCTACAGCTACAGCCTCGGAGTTCAGCATGATCTCGGCAAGGGAATCATGGTGGACGTTGCGTATGTAGGCAATCTGCAACGCCATCTTTCGCAGATGGTCAACCAGAATTACATCCCCTACAATTACGCCTTCACGTACGCGGCGCAGGACCCCGGCAACAGCAGCTATAACGGCCAGCCTGTTCCCACTCCGGCGCAGGGCGGCGAGGGTAGCTGGATTCCCTCGCAATATACGGCAGCCGGATTCTCGTATATCGGCGACCGCGCGCTACCGCAGAACAGCATGGAGCCCTACCACGGTTACTCCAACGTGGATCACTACACCTGGGATGGCGTAGGTAACTACAACTCTCTCCAGGTGCAGGTGAATCGCCGCTTCGGCCACGGCCTGAAGTTTGGTGGTTCGTACACCTACTCCAAGACTCTGGACAGCACCGACAACGACGGAAGCTGGGTCAATACCATCAGCGAGAAGGTGTACAACTACGGGCTGGCCGGCTTCGACCGTCCGCAGATCCTGGCCGTCAACTATATCTACGATCTGCCCAAATTCAGCACCTATTTGGGCCGTTCACGCGTCCTCGCGGCGATTACCGACAACTTTGAAGTCAGCGGCATCTCGCAGTTCATCAAGGGTACGCCGGGCATCATTGGTTTGGACCTTAGCTGGTATCAACGCTTGATCGACGGTTCCTACTCCGAGCCGACCAGGGCTTACATCAAGGCGGGCGCACACCCCAGCAAGGGAAACGGACGTTATGCGGCCGTCGATCCTACTGCGTTTGTCATGCCGAACATCGGCACACCTGCGCCGTGGCCCAAACAGTACCTCCGCGGCGGTGGCACCAACTCCACCGACCTTGCGCTGCTCAAGAAGATCCCGGTTTCGTCCGGAGATTCACGGTATCTCGAACTGCGCATGGAAGCCTTCAACGCCTTTAACCATCCCCAATTCTGGGGAAGAAACACCTACGCGCAACCTGCCTTGAGCGATGGAACGCAGGGCGGTAACTACTGGGGCTTTGCCTGGAACTGGGCCAACGTGGTACCGGTCAATCCCAGCAACATTCGCCCCGCGGGTTCGAAGAACAATCTGGGCACCTACTTTGGCGATTACAACAGCGGCGGCAATCCGCGCGTCGTCCAACTGGCCGCCAAGTTCTACTTCTAATCGCAATCGTTAACCCTTTATTGATACGGCCGCCGAATAGAAGCACCGAACCCCATCCATTTCGCAGACTTTATCGCGGAATGGGTGGGTAGGCGCAAGACTCTTGAAGGGCCGTATCAATCACTGCAATGCGGGGTGGATCCCTGGATGCACCCCGCGTCGCTTACACCCCCACAGTCACGCTTCACTGGACAGACCAATGCACAACTACATCAGGAGTTTCTTTCGCATGAGTACCCACGCCATTATCCTGACCGCGGCACTGATGGGGGTCTCCGCCTGCAGTGGCGGAGGCGGATCTTCCACGCCCACGCCGCCGGTCACGCAAACAGTTGCCACGCCGTCGTTTTCTCCCGCTGCCGGCAGCTTTTCCAGTGCTCAATCGGTGGCCATTTCAGATGCAACGGCGGGCGCAACAATCTATTACACCACCGACGGATCCACGCCGACATCTTCATCGACAAAATACACTGCCGCACTCGCCATCGCCGCAACAACCACAATCGAAGCGATCGCTGAAGAGACAGGCTATACAAACAGCACCGTTGCCAAGGGCACGTTCACATTGAATCTGCCGGCCGCGGCCACGCCGGCCTTCAATCCCACACCGGGCGCTTACACCTCCGACCAGTCGATCACTCTCACCGACGCCACCGCCGGCGCATCCATCTACTACACCACCGACGGATCGACGCCGACCGCAAATTCAACGCTCTATTCGGCAGCGACGCCGATCGTGGTCAACACGACCACCACCATCAACGCCATCGCCATTGCGCAGAGCTTCTCCAGCAGTGCCGTCGCCACGGGCACCTACACCATCACTCTGCCGGCTGCCGTGGCGCCCGTATTCTCGCCCGCGCCTGGATCGTACACGTCGATTCAGTCCGTCACGCTCTCCGATGCAGCCAGCGGCGCATCGATTTATTACACGACCGACGGATCGACACCGACCGCGAGTTCGACGCTCTATTCAGCCGCGTCGCCGATCCCTGTCTATCTCACAACCAGCATCAAGGCAGTAGCCGTCGCTGCAGGCTATTCCAGCAGCCCGGTAGCGGTAGGCGCCTATTCGATCACGATTCCGGTTTCTTCCGTTGCTGTGTCTGTCACCAGTCACGACCAGACGCAACTGCTGGCTCCGCAGGCGGGCCTGAGTTTCGCTCCCAGCAGCGGGGACGCCACGGCGAATACGATCCTCGTCGATCCGACGCAGCAGTATCAGACGATGGAAGGATTCGGCGCGGCCTTCACCGACTCGGCCGCCTATCTGCTTCACGGAGTCGCGGCAACAGCAGGCAACCTGCCCGCCACAATGAACGATTTGTTTACGCGTAATGGCGAGGGCATTGGCCTGAGCTTCATGCGCATTCCCATGGGCGCCTCCGACATCGCGCTCTCTGCCTATTCGTATGATGACGGTCCAGCAGATCCAACACTTGCCAACTTCTCCATCGCGCACGATCAAAGCTATATTCTGCCCATCGTCCAGAGCGCCAAACTGCTGAATCCCCAGATGAAGTTGATGGCCAGCCCTTGGAGCCCGCCCGCCTGGATGAAGACCACGAACACCCTGGAAGGCGGATACCTGCAATTGAACGCCACCGACGAGACGGCCTTCGCCGACTATTTCGTCAAATATATCCAGGCATACTCGGGCAATAACGTGCCGATCGATTACATCTCGCTCCAGAACGAGCCCCTCAATGTGGTCAGCTATATGCCCAGCATGGGCATGGACGCGCAGTCGCAACTAGCGGTTCTGCAAGGCTACGTGCTGCCGGCTCTGTCGGCCGCCAATCTTCCCACCAAGGTTCTTCTTTACGACCACAACTGGGATCAGGTGACTTATCCGGAAACGATCCTGGCTGGTCTCACAGCACAGCAGATGACGCAAGTTGCCGGCACCGCCTGGCACGGTTACGGCGGCGTACCGGGAGGCCAGCAGCTTGTTCAAAACGCTTACCCGACCATGGGCAACTGGCAGACTGAGCACTCCGGCGGCACCTGGGTCGGCGACCAGTTCACGTCGGATTTCATCGAGATCACCAATGTGCTGCGCAACTCCGGCAAGGCATACGTGAAGTGGAGCCTCGCATTGAACGAGAAGCTGGGCCCGGATCTCACGCAGAATGCGCCGCCCTTGGCCGGATGCAATACGTGCACGCCCATCGTGACCGTGAACAGCACTTCGGGTGCGGTCACCAAAACCATCGAGTACTACACGCTCGGCCAGTACAGCAAGTTCGTATTGCCGGGAGCAGTGCGCATTTACTCCAGCAACACACCAACCGTTGCCAGCGTTGCTTTCGTGAATCCGGATGGGTCGACGGTCCTGGTGGCATATAACAACTCCACCTCGGCGCAGACTGTCCCGGTTCAATGGGGCGGGCAGTCGTTCTCCTACTCACTTCCCGCCCAGGCCGCGGCAACATTCACCTGGAGCGGCACGCCAAACAGCGCCGCAATTCCGCTTGCAGCGACCGCGCAAATCCAGGGCTCCAGCTTCTACAGCGAGGCCGGACTCCAAATGGAAAACACCTCCGACTCGACGGGTGTTTACGATCTGGGCTACGTCGTCTCTGGGTCCTATACCGTTTACAAGAACGTCGACTTTGGCGTCTCGGTAACCGGGGTGAGTGTTCGGGCGGCGAGCGGCGGCAACAGCGGCACCGCCGAATTCCATCTGGACAGCGTTTCGGGCCCGCTGGTGGCCACCGTCACGCTACCGGTTACCGGGGGATGGCAAACATGGCAAACTGCCAAGGCAACCGCCAGCGGCGCTTCCGGAGTCCACGACCTGTATGTCGTCTTCAAAGGAGCCGGCAGCATCGCGAACGTGAACTGGTTTGAGTTCAACTGAGACAGGCCTGCGCTGTTGACTTTCCACCCTCCGAAAACCAGCGGAGAGCGGAGTCGAGACTGCGGTAGCGATACGCGGTGCTAAGCTGAGCATCTCGGATGGCTCCGCCTGGAACGGCAGGGCCTACCGTTTGACGATTGACAAGGCGCTTCCTTTTCGGGAGCGCCTTTCTATTGGTGCCCGCAGCATTTGAGCCCCCAAAGCGAAGCGCCACGTTGACCGACTTCTTCGAGGTCAACTGGTCAGAAGAGACCGGGCTTGGCGGAAAGACTATTCACTGCCGCAGACTTAGTGCCGCCAGAAGGCGAAGTGCGCAAACAATTCCAACTTCAGAAACAATTTGACATCGCAATCTGCCGCAACGTACTGATCCAGTTCGATCGAAAGACGCAGGGGAAGGTGCTTTGCGAGATATCCAATCACACCAACCCACACGCAAGGCTGTCGTGTCGCTTCAAAACGTGATGGCCAGCGGCCTGCGATGGGGACGTAGACCATATCTTGTTGTGCCGCACTCTTAAGCAGAAGCCGCCTGCTGGAACCCAGTGGACCGTTCGCCTGGCCGCGGAGGCAAACAGCCTTTCAAGTCCTCCGTGCATCGCGCCTTCCAATTGCTCGCCGTGCCGCCGCACCGCAGCAAGAGTTTCTCTCGGCGTGGCCACGATATGACTCTGCATACTCTCAAATCAAACAGGTTGCACGGCTTGACCGCCCCCCTACTCTGCGCACTCCCGTCGCAATTCGATCCCCGCAACAACGCTCTCTCGATCGCACGGACAATAGAAGCCGCGTCTTTTTAGTCGATACTGGCCATCCGAAGCCGCGCTCGCGGCGATTCGCGCCAGAGAGGTCAAAAAGAGCAAAGAAGATCAGACAGCGTTTTCTGTAAATGCGAAGGTTGAGTACGAGTCGGCTCAGCTACTCCGAGGAGCCTCTTCGGTGCTGGCTAGGGAAAGAGCAGATGGACGACATCCGCCGCCAGATAGCCGAATTTCAGCGCATTGAAGAACATCTCCGCGATGAGCGCACCCGCACGGCATATCGCAATTGGCAACTTGTGCTGACAATCTGCGTGTTAGTCGGCGTGGGCGTGGGATCGGGACTCGCGATGTTCACGCTGAGCCGTATGGGAGTCATTGCATCCAGCTTTGAGGAATCGGGCCGATCCCTTGCGGAGAGCGAACGCCGCTGGGTTGCAACACTCGCCAGCATCGGCGATGCGGTGATGGCCGCCGATAGCGACGGACGGGTCACCTTCCTCAATCCTGTCGCTGCAGCTTTGACTGGCTGGCAATCCGAGCAGGCGCTTGGTCAGCCGATCCAGAACGTCTTCCGCATTGTCAGCCAACAGACACGCGCCCCAATAGAAGATATCGTCGACCGGGTGCTGAAAGGTGACGTCGTTTGTGAACCATCAAATGACGTGGCTTTGCTGACGAAGGATGGCCGGGAAATTCTTATCGCACATAACGTCGCGCCGATTCTCGAACAGGGTGGCGCGATTGGCGGCGTGGTACTTGTCTTCCACGACATCACCGAGCGCAAACAGGCCGAAGCGACACGCGCCCGACTCGCCGCCATCATTGAGTCCTCGGGGGACGCCATCATCAGCAAAGATCTTGAGGGCACTGTTTTGAGTTGGAACGAGAGTGCAGAGCGGATCTTTGGGTACTCTGCCGAGGAAATCGTCGGTAAACCCGTTACGCTCATTATTCCCTCCGACCGAGATGCCGAAGAGGCAGCGCTGCTGGGGCGTTTGCGCCTGGGACATCACATCGATCACTTCGAAACCGTCCGTGTGCGCAAGGGCGGCGAGCGTGTGGACGCGTCGGTAACAATCTCCCCGGTGTGGGACGCGGCCGGCAATGTGTCCGGCATTTCGAAGATCGCGCGCGACATTACCGAGCGCAAGCAGATGGAACAAGCTTTGCTCCGGCAAGCATCATTGATTGACCTTACCCCCGACGCCTTCACGGTAAGGCACCTGGATGGAACATTCACATATTGGAATCGCGGCGCGGAAGCACTGTATGGCTGGAGCAAGGACGAAGTCCTCGGACAGCGCTCGCACAGCCTGTTCCAGACGAGGTTTCCCCAGGGGCTGAAAGAAATCGACGAGCAATTGAAACGAACGGGAAGTTGGTCAGGGGAACTTATTCACCGCACGAAGGAGGGGCGGACAGTCATTGTCCAGAGTAAGTGGCTTGCTCAGTATGACGCACAAGGACTGGTGACAGAAGTTCTTGAATCCAACGTGGACATTACCGCGCGCAAGCAGGCCGAGCAGCAACTTCGCGAACTCAACCAGGAACTCGAAGACCGTGTGCACCGACGCACTGCCGAATTGGAAGCCGCGCTCGCTGACCGTTTGCGGAGCGAGCAAAGGTTTGTTACCCTGGCCAACTTTGTGCCGCAATTGGTGTGGATGAGCTCCCCCGAGGGCTTGAACGTCTATTTCAATCAACGATGGGTCGATTACACCGGGATGACTTTGGAAGAAAGCTACGGGAAGGGCTGAAATACTCCCTTCCACCCCGATGACAGGCAAGTCGCCCTGGACGCCTGGAACCGCGCTACACGAACGGGAGAAACCTATCGTATTGAGAGCCGTTTGCGGGCGGCTGGGGGCAGCTATCGCTGGTTCCTGATGTTGGGAGAGGCGCTCAGGGACGCGCACGGAAACATCGTTCAGTGGTTTGGTACCTGCACGGATATCGCAGACATGAAGCAGGCCGAAGACGCGCTACGTGAGAGCCAACGCGGCCTGGAGGAGGCAAACAAGGAGTTACAGCCTTTCAGCTACTCCGTGTCCCATGACCTTCGTGGGCCTTTGCGAACGATGGATGGATTCAGCCAGGCGCTACTGGAAGACCACTCCGAGAATCTGGATGAGAAGGGCAGGCATTATCTAACCCGGATTCGCACGGCGGCGCAACGGATGGGCCTTCTGATCGACGATCTCTTGCAGTTATCCCGATTGACGCGAATCGAAATGCGAGCCAGGCCGGTAGATCTCTCCGCAATGGCGATGGAACTGATTGGCGAGTTGCGCGACAGCGAACCAGGCAGAGACGTGGAAGTGAGGGTCGAGCCAGGACTTGAGGCGCTGGGTGACCCCGGTCTGCTGCAGGTTGCGCTGCAGAACCTGTTCTCCAATGCCTGGAAGTTTACCTCGCGACGGGAACATGCCGTCATCGAGTTTGGCGTACTCAATGATCAGCCCGGTCCCGTTTTCTTTGTGCGCGACAATGGCGCCGGCTTTGACATGCAATACGCAAATCATTTATTTAGTCCGTTTCAACGATTGCACGCGGACGAAGAGTTTAAGGGCACCGGCATCGGCCTGGCCACTGTGCAGCGGATTATCCGCCGTCACGTTGGACGCATCTGGGCGGAAGCAGCACAAGGGCAAGGCGCAACTTTCTATTTTCAGCTGGGACACCGGGCGCTGGAAATGGCTGGAGAGATGTGACGGACGCGAGATTCGAGAAGATGCGAAAAGAGGCGAGTATCCTGTTGGTCGAAGACGATCCAGACCATGTAGAACTAGCGCTGCGTGCGCTGGAAAAGCACGGCGTGGCCAACCGCGTCTTTGTGGCCCGCGATGGCGCCGAGGCGCTCGTCTATCTATCGGAAGGAGGGCTGAGCACGCTGCCCGAGGTCGTGCTGCTCGATCTCAATCTGCCGAAGATCAGCGGGTTGGACGTGTTGCGTCAGATACGGGAGGGCGAGTATACCAGGCACCTTCCCGTGGTGATCCTCACCTCTTCGGACGAAGAGGCGGACCTCGCGCGCAGTTACGAACTGGGTGTGAACAGCTACATTCGAAAGCCGGTAAGTTTCGCTGAATTTGCAGAGGCCATCCGCCAGGTCGGCGTGTACTGGCTGGTGTTGAACCAATACCCTCCGAGGAAAAGAATCGACTGAATCGACATGCGAACGTGCGGCCCGCATGCTCTCCAGCAACCCCGTCCGAACCCAGGCAGGTAGCCATGGATGCTCTTCAATCAATTGCCGGCGATGAGATCAAGAGGATGCTTCGCGTGTTGTTGGTAGAGGATTCTGCAGAGGATGCGGAATTGATCGAGCGCGAGCTGGCTAAGGCAGGCCGCCAGCTTACCGTTGTGCGGGTTGTTACAGCCTCAGCGATGCAGCAGGAACTCGCGGCGCGCGAGTGGGATGTGATCATCACGGATTTCAATGTTCCCGGCTTTGGTGCTCTGCCGGCGCTTAAACAGTTACAACAAAGCGGACTTGACATTCCATTCATCATTTTGTCGGGCATTATCAGCGACGAAGTGGCGGTCGCCGCCATGCGAGCCGGCACCCACGACTATCTTCGCAAGGACAAACTTTCGCGCCTCCTGCCGGCGATCGAGCGCGAGATGCAAGAAGCGGCGACGCGTCGAAAGAACCGCCAAATGGAATCAGATCTGCGCCAGAACGAGCAGCGGCTTCGCGCCACTTTCAATCACGCAGCCATCGGCATCGTTGAGATCAATTCGCAAGGTCGCCTTGTTACGGTAAACGATCGCATTTGCCAGATCCTCGGCTACCGTCGCGAGGAGTTGCTGCTCATGAGTGTGGAGGACTTGGCCGCTCCAGAGGACCGGGCGCACACCCTTCACATTCACAACCAGATCAACCACGGACGCGCGGAAACCCTGGCTTACGAGAAATGCTACTTGAAACGCGACGGCGCGCCTCTGTGGGTGCGGGCAACTGTCTCAGGTGTTCACGACGCTGAGCGCTCTGTTCTTTATTCGATCGCGACAATAGAGGACATCATGGATCGCAAGCATTTGGACGAGGCTCGCTCCCGATTGGCCGCAATTGTCGAGTTCTGCGAAGACGCTATCATCGGAAAGGATCTGGATGGCATCGTCACAAGTTGGAACAAGGGCGCGGAAAGGACCTTCGGTCATTCGGCACAGGAGATGATAGGCGAGTCTCTTCTGCGATTGCTGCCAGCCGATCGCATACAGGAAGAAGTTCAAGCTTTGGACCGCATTCGGAACGGTGAAACGGTCGGTCACATCGAGTCCATCCGAAGAAGAAAGGACGGGAAGCTCATCCACGTTTCCCTCTTGATCTCTCCGATTCTCGGTGCCAACAACCGCATCGTCGGCGCTGCAGTGATCGCGAGGGATATTACTGAGACAAAACTCCTCGAGCGCCAGCTGCACCAAAGCCATAAGATGGAAGCCATCGGCCAACTCACCGGTGGCATCGCCCACGACTTCAACAACCTGCTGAGGATCGTCGTGGGCAACCTCGACCTGCTGGGCCGGCTGACGCAAAGCAATTCAGAAGCGGACAAAAGGGTCAAGACGGCCCAAAAGGCGGCTGCGCGTGGTGCCGACCTCACGCGCCGCCTCCTGGCGCTGTCGAGTTCTGAGAAGTTGAACCCCGCACCCTTCGCGCTTGACGAGGCAATCAAGAACGTGATCGAAATGGAGACGCGCACACTTGGCCCCGAAATCACCATCCGCACCCACTTCGATCCCTGCGTATCCATGGTGTTCGCTGACGTGAGCGGGCTGGAAACCGCTCTGTTGAACCTCGCGGTGAATGCGCGCGATGCCATGCCCAAGGGCGGCATTCTGACCATCGGCATTGATCGAAAGACATTGGAAGCCAGTTTCACGCCGGTGACCGCCGGGGAGATAAAATCCGGGTCTTATGTTTGCATCTCGGTCACTGATACCGGCTGCGGCATGTCGGCGGAGACACTTGAACGGGCTTTCGAGCCTTTCTACACCACCAAGCCCCGTGGCAAAGGCACAGGTCTCGGACTTGCCATGGTTTACGGATTCGCAAAGCAGTCGGGAGGAACCGTACGCCTTTATAGCGAAGAAGGCATAGGCACCACTGTGTCTCTTTATCTTCCCCTCGCCGAAGAGCCCTTGCAGCCCACCAGAGTGTCTCTGGATCTGGAAGAATAGCGCAACGCCGGCCATGGAGGCACGGCGCTGGTTGTGGACGACGAGGAGGACATGCTGGAGGTTGCTGTCGCCTTTCTTGAAGAGATGGGATTCACCACCTTACATGCGGGCAACGGCGCTATCGCGCTTGAGGTTGCCGCACGGAACGGAGACATTGACCTGCTGGTGACTGACGTGATCATGCCTGGAGGGATGAATGGAATGGAGTTGGCCCAGGAGTTCCGCAAAATCAACCCGAAGGCCAAGGTCATCTACACGTCCGGCTTCCCGGCGAATGCGCTGGCAGAGAGAAGCGGAACGGCCGTTGATGGGCCGGTTTTACGCAAGCCTTATCAGCGCGCCGGATTCGCCTCCATCGTTCACAGCACCATGGCGGGGGTCGTTCTCAATTGAAGGCTGCACAGAGTGGACACCGAGGGGGATCGGTATTCGGTGGCGCCTGGTCCACTACCATTGGTTGTTGACGATAAGTGCATCCATCTCGACATAGGTAACGCGAAGCCGGCCAGTAACAGGGAAACGGAATCTGGTTGAGCGAGTTTGCAAATGCCTTCGAGACAAGAGCGCGATCAGATCCAATCGACATAAACGACGACGAACCCCCGTGAAATCCTATGCGTGATTCTGAAATAGTGCGCGGAAAATCTCAACTCCTGAGTCCAAATTGCCCGATGGATGCGCAACTGCAGTGAGCGCGTCGAGAAGCAGCCAGCATCTGTGTGCCGCCTCCGAATCAAGCCGGTAACACCCGCGGGGCCTTCGTTCATTACGCTCTTGCTCAAATCGCTTACACTGGTCCGCAAGTCCATGGCACACGTCCAGCTCACTTCCCGACGTTTGGTTCTAACGCTCGTCCTCGCGGTTCTCTGCCTCGGTACCCGCGCCGACCGAGGGCCCAGACCCCGGTCCGGAGCCGATCTTGTCGCCATGCCCTTTGCCACAGTCATGCCCCAGACCGTCCTTTGGGCTTGGGAAGAGCCGGAAGATCTGCGCTCCGCGCCTGAGTCCATCGGAGTCGCCTATCTCGCCGAAACCCTTCTTCTTGGCAAGTCTGCACCCGCGGTGCCTGCCATCACTGTGATCAAGCGCCATCAACCACTTGCTGTCGCCCCACAGGCCTCAGTCATGGCGGTCGTGCGCGTCATTGCGCTGCCTGGTTTTCAAGATTCACCCACAATCCGCGAACAAACTGCCGCTGCCCTCGCTGAAGTATCCCATCGTCCCGGCTTGCGCGCACTCCAAATCGACTTCGATGCGACCCGTTCCCAGCGCACGTTTTACGCGGCAGTCCTTTTCCTGTTGCGCCCCCACATGCCTGCCGCCATGCCGCTTTCCATGACCGCGTTGCTCAGTTGGTGCGCTGCCGGCCCCGGAAGCGGTGATTGGCTGTCTACTCTCCCAATTGACGAAGCCGTCCCCATGTTCTTCCGTCTCGGCGGCAATGCCCGCTCCGGCGACAGCAAATCAGGTTATCCGCTCCGCGACGCGCATTGCCGGGGCAGTTTCGGCATCTCTACAGATGAAAACTGGCCCCCGCTCGATCCGCACGCGCGAATCTATCTTTTCGCGCCCAGGCCATGGACTCCGCTCCAACTCGCCGCACTGGAAGGCGTTCCCAGCGGCAGACGCGCTCCGGCCCTCCAATTTGACTACGCTAGGTCCAACTGGCATTCACCCAATGACACTGGCCTACGCGCCGGCAAAGAATCCGCAGTCCCCGCCGAAAGTCTCCCTGAGGAATCTTTGCAATGAAGCAGCCTTTGCGCACCCTTTTCGTCCTTCTCTTCGTTGTCATGTTCATGCGCATCGGCAATAGCTGCGCATTCTCCTATGACGAGGACATTTTCTCGCAGCGCATGGATCCAGACTCACCTTATGACAAATATGTCGCCGGCAGGCTCGGCGCCTTCAACGGCTCCTATCGCATCCGCCACATGGTGGTCGCATACAACACGTTGAGCGGTCGCGGGCTCAGCCCAGCCGAGCAGCAGGCCGCCATCGCCGTGGACAGACTCTACGGCACCACCGACCCTGACCAGAGCAGCTACGTCCCTGGTGGTCGCAAGCCTGACTCGGAGGATGCTGAATGGAAGAATGTGCTTGTCGATCGCGAGGTCCCCGGCCAGCAGTATCAGTCCTTCACCAATTGTCTGGACGACGCCTTCTTCACGGCCACCGCAACCCTCGCAGATCGCCGCGCACACTATGCCCGGCCGGGCCAGCCCGACCCTCCCGAGATCGCCAACTGGATCGCCGGCCAACACGCCGTCTTCTCCAACTGCGCCGGGCCGGGCCAGACTCCGCAGCCCATACCTGCCAATGCGCCGTTGTGGCTGCGCCAGGACCGTGCCTATCAAATTGCCGCCGCCCAGTTCTATTCGCTCGACTACGATCAGGCCCTCGTCGGCTTCAAAACGATTGCCTCTGACCATGCGTCCCCGTGGTCACAGCTAGCCCGCTATCTGGTCGCGCGCGTTCTGATCCGCAAAGCCATCGTTCCCTACCGGGTCGACGCGAGCACTCCCGAGAAGATGGATGCGAACAATGATGCGACCCGCGGTGGACTGCGTCCGGCACGCGACCAACTCGAAGCCATTCTCCGCGATCCGAGTATGAAGCCATTTCATCGTCAGAGCCGCCAACTCCTCGACTATGTCATGATTCGTTTCGATCCCCAAGCACAGGCCGACGAACTCGCCCGCCGGCTAACAGCGCCAAGACACGCAGGCTCCGATTGGGGCGATACGAATTATCGACAGAACATGATCGATCTAACGTATATCTACAATTCGCTGCCGCTGTATTCCGGGAGCTACGCGAAGAAAGACGATTCCGCGCGCCACGTCACCTTCTCACGCGAACCATTGATCCGTTGGATCAGCGACCTAGCAGGGGGCGCGCAACGTGCGGGTTTGGGCCTTGAGTCTCTCGCTCAGGACAGGCGCGACTCAACTGCGCGGTTTACCGATGCCCACGAGGCTTGGCGCGAATCCAAAGCCCCACAGTGGCTCGTTGCTTCTCTGCTCACGGCTGCACCGGGAGCACAAGAAAACGAGGAACTGATGGCTGCTGCAAGGGCCATTCAACCTGGTTCACCTGCGTTCGCCAGTGCCACCTATCACCGTCTACGGCTGGCTGCGGGCAGTGCCTCGGCAACCGGGCAATTTCCCTCCACTACCAAGCCTGTGTATGCCGAACTCACGTCTCTCTTGCCGATAATCACCGCGTCCCAATCGCTTTCGACGGTCAATCTTTTCGCCGATCTCAAATCCAGCCTCTCGCCCACGCTCGACAGCTTTCTCCACAGCGCCACACGTCATGCTGCCAGCGTGGGCAGTTCAGACGGCGCTCTAACCTGGACACCGCCTAACATGGCCTCCGCGACCTTGTGTGGCGTCGGCACCTATGCACCCGACAGTCTCCATTTGGACGAGCAGACCGCCCTCATCTTCAACCAGCGCATGCCCCTCCACATGCTCAGGGATGCCGCGCTTTCGTCCGCACTTCCCGCCAACGTGCGTTTCCAACTCGCCCACATGGCTTGGACCCGCGCCTTGCTCCTTGACGACCCCGTGACTGCACGCGCGCTTTCGCCCTATCTCGCGGGTTGCCAACCAGCCTTCGCCAGTTGGCTCACGCAATACAACACGGCACGTACACCAGATGAGCGCCACGCCGTCGGTTTGCTCGCTCTCATGCGATTCACCTCGACCGAACCAGTTGTCCGAGTTGGCATCGAGCGCGACTTCGTTGCCTATGACGGATTTCGGGACAACTGGTGGTGTACCACAACCCCGCCGCCCGCCGACCCTGGTTCCCCGCAAAATCACGGGCATCATCTGTTTTCCAATCTGATTGTTTCGCGCGCCCAGCAACCCGACCCACCTTTTCTCACCGCGGCCGATCGCACCCTGGTTGACAACGAACTTGCCCGCCTGCAAAAGATCCCTTGCGCGTCTGACTATTTCGCCCGCGAAGCCCTCGCATGGGTCAAAGACCATCCCACCGATTCCCACGATGCCGACCTGGTTGGGTTTGCCATGCGTGTCGTTCGCAATGCGTGCCGCTCCGACGCCACCAAGGATCTAAACCACCAGCTTTTCGACCTGCTTCATCGCAGCTTCCCGAAGTCCGAATGGGCCACTCGCTACACCACTTGGGAATGACAGGACTCCTTCAATGTTGGACCTTGGGGCGTTTGAGGGGATCTGTTTCAGAATCACAGCACAAAGCTCGCACGATGAGTGACTTGCCCTGTCCTCGTCAGTTGAGAACTAGCGTCGGCTCTCCAGCGGCATATTGACTTGTCAGCTCCTCTTGGCGAGAGATGTTTGTCTTGCTGCGTTCTCTTTGATTTCGTCATCGCTCAGCCGGGACCGAATCCATCCGTGGTGATTCCCGCGCTTCTTGAATCGCTCGCGAAGCGGATCGGAATCGTAACCGCGATCGGCTATGATGCGCTTCAGCTTTAGCCGCGGCCGGCCTCTCGGCCTGGGGACCCGGACTTCGCCGAGGGTGGCTTCCGCAAGCGTACCTTCTCCCGGAGAGGCACTTTCAAGCCGAACTCCCAGTGGAAGACCTTGACCGTCGACCAGCAACATCCACTTCGTGCTCTTGCCACGCTTGGTTCTACCGACTGCAAAGCTCCCTTTTTGGCAGGTGCAAAGCTGCCGTCAAGAAAGCTTTCTCCCCACTTCAACAAGCCTTCTCCGTCCAGCACTCCGAGCAGCGTTCGCCAGGGATTCAGCGATACGCCTTCCTCTTCCCAGTGCTTCAACCGGCGACAGCAAGTGGCCGTGAAGATTGATTTGCCAGGCCACTAAAAGCTGGGTAAGCTCGCGGATTGCTCAGACATTGAAGTAATCTGCCTGATCGAGATCGGCAAGCAAGCCCGGATGTGTTGGCTTCCAGCCCAGGCGCTGCTGCGTCAACTTGCTGGATGCGGGGATATCCCGTGAAACGAACGGCCCGAGAAAGCCGAACTGCTTGGCAGCTTCGGCGGGAGACTTACTGACGACGGGTACGTTCAGGCGGCGTCCGATCAACCCGGCGATGTCCAGAAATGGAATGCCTTCCTCGGCGACACCGTGGTAAGTTCCTCCCGCCGGCCCATTCTCCAGCGCCAACCGGAACAGGCGGGCGGCGTCGAGTCGGTGTACCGAAGGCCATCGGTTGAGTCCGTCGCCCACGTACCCCGATTCCTTCTTCTTCCGTGCAATCTGGATGAGCTGCGGAGCAAATCCGTGATCCCCAGCGCCATGAACAATGGGTGAAAGGCGAATCGCAGAAGTCCGAATGCCGCGCGAGGACATTTCCAGCAGCGTGTCTTCCGTCTGGGAGCGTGGAGCGCCGATGAATGCCGGGTCGTATGTTTCATCCTCAGTGGCAAGCCGACCTTGTCTCATGCCAAGAATTCCGAAAGCAGCCACCAGCGGACGATCCGTTCCGGAAAGCGATTCACCGATCGTCTCAATCGCGCGCCGATCGGTTGCAACGGCTGCACCCAGAAACCTTTGGACGATGCCTGATGGAGCACCGCCGAGCATGACACGGAGTCGCGTTCCGAGCGGCATATGCGATATTTTGTGGTAGAAAGCAGTGTGAATGGCGCCGTCTGCGACGGATGCCGCTTGGCGCAGGCAGTCGAGATCCTCAACGTTGCCCAAATGCACGCGCGCCCCAACCGCGGCCAGCTTCTTGCCGGATGCCTCTGAGCGTGCGAGACCTATCACTTGATGGCCTGATTCGATGAGTTCTTTGACAATTGCAAATCCGATAAATCCAGTGGCGCCGGTCACAAAAACACGCATAAGGTCTTCTCCTTTGCGGCCAATTTAGACCGATATTCATCAGATGGGTTTAGGCTGCATACGATCTATACTGAAAGTCCATATGATCGGTCCAATCGTCCTGCAGCTTCAGAGCCTCGCCAATGATGGGTCACTAATGCCGCCCTTGCGCCCGGGTTTGGTTACTGGGCGACGGCGCCGTCCCGTATCCGAAACACCAGGGATTCAAGTGCTACGCCATGCTGGCGGGCGACTGCTGGCTGGCCGTCGAAGGCGTGCCGGAGCCGATGTTGTTGCATGCGGGTGACTGTTTTCTGCTGCCGCTCGGACTTCCATTCCGGCTCGCCAACGACCTCGCGCTCGTGCCCGTTCTCTTTAGCGCTGCAAGCGCCCGTGTTGGGATGAGGAGCGAATCCGCGAGTACAACCCAAGGCGCACGATACATCGCCGGAGGCCACGCCGAAATGCTCCTTCAGTCGCTCCCGCCTATCGTGCACATCCGCCGCGAGTCAGACAAAGCCGCCATGCGCTGGTCGCTTGAACGCGTGCGCGAGGAACTCAGCAACCCGCAGCCCGGCGCCTCGCTGATTGCGCAGCAGCTCGCCTACATGATGCTCACTCAGGCGCTGCGCCTGCACTTGGCGGACGCTGCGAACGCTGGCCCAGGCTGGCTGTCTGCGTTGACCGACAAGCATATGAGCATCACCATCGTCAGCATGCATAACGACCCAGGATATCCCTGGACCCTGCAGTTGCTGGCCGAGCGCGTGGGCATGTCGCGCTCGGTCTTCGCGCTTCGCTTCCGCCAGACAGTCGGCGCCACCCCTATGGAATACCTTATCCGCTGGCGCATGCTTCTTGCTGCCGACCGCCTGAAGAACTCCTCTGACGGCCTCTCCGCCATCGCTCAGTCGCTCGGTTACGAGTCCGAGAGCGCTTTCGGGAAAGCCTTCCGCCGCGTCATGAGCTGCTCTCCCAGGCAATACACCCGGTCTGCCGCGCCGCGTTCCGTTCCTGGAAAACAGGGCCCCGAAGGTCACGAGCAGGAACTTGTTGCAGCCGGGTAGGGCGCACTGTGCGTTGTGAAGGTCGATTTGTCTTCGTAAACGCGATCCCCGCCAGCAGTTATCCGTGATGAGAATGCGACTTAGATGATTTCTTTGGTTCTCAACTTGGGATCGTCGATAGCAAAGCCCGCGTTTCAGCAACGACCCGGTCTTGGAACTTCGGATCGCGCACGAGCGGGGAGCCTTGCATGGGATGTCCACCCTCGTCGTAGTAGACGCCGGTCGGACCCGATGCATCCATCAAGATCTTGGTAATCACGCGCGCGGCGCGCTTAGGCGTGCTCAAGATCTTGATGAAGGGCATAAGCAGCGGCACGAGCAGCGGAATGATGGATCTTTGCAGAAAGCGCACGAAGGCACCGGCATCGCCCCCTCCAAGACCGGTGGTCAAATTCAGGCCCGGCTCGACCGCGATGAAGTGCAGCCGTGAAGTCTCACGGGCGAACGCTATCGCCGCAGCGAGGATGGCTTGTTTGGAAGTCGCGTAGGCATCGAAGCCCGGCCGTTTAGCGCCGCCAGGTTCCCATTCGCCGCGTGCGCTCGCTTCGGCGGAGATATAGCGGCCACCTCGAAAACCCGCGGCCACGGCTGGCTTGCGTTCAGGGTCTTCTACAGCAGAGACGATGAAAACGACATTCGCTCCATCGGGAAGATGCGGCACGATCGTCTCTGTCAGCGCGAACGGGCCGAGGTGGTTCGTCACGAACGTCATGTCCCGGCCCAACGCGTTCCTGGTCGGACGCATTTGCATGATGCCGGCATTGTTGAGCAGTCCGGCGATCGGAAGATCGAGCGCGATGATTTCCGCAGACGCGCGCTGCACACTGGCAAGATCCGCCAAGTCGCACACCACCGGCACGGCGCGTCCGCCCTTTTGTTCGATAGCCTTCTGCAGTTTGCTAAGCTTTACACGATCACGCCCTGCCAGGACCACGGTGCCGTGCTTCGCTAGCTCAAATGCTGTAGCGCGCCCAATGCCAGATGTCGGCCCGGTGATGATGTATGCCTTGCGGTCCACAGATACAACCTTTGACATTTCTTCACCTATGCTTTCAGCAGTCCAAGCTCCAACAAACTCCGGGCCGTCGCCAGAGCCGCATCTTTCGGGCTCCTCGGTGACCAGCCCAGCAGCCGACGCGCTTTTTCATTGGAAGCATTCTTGCGATTGCCAAGCTCGGGCAACACCCCTCTGACCTGGGGATCGAACAGCGCCATCGCGCGCAGAAGCCAACTGGGCACCCTGCGCGTCGGAACCTTGCGGGCAGCGCCACCCAGGTTCTCCTTGAGAATCTGGGCGATCTGGAGAATACTCACGAAATCTCCAGCGGTGGCGAGAAACCGTTCGCCGTGTGCGGCCGGTTCGGTCATTGTCTTGAGGTGCAGATCGGCGACGTCGCGCACATCCACTGCGCCGAACCTGAGATCGGGGCAGCCCGGAATGGAGCCGTCCATCAGGCGCTTCACGATCAGGATCGAGGTCGAATAGTCCGGCCCCAACACGGGTCCGAAAATTCCTACCGGATTGACCACGGCCAGTTCCAGCCCGCCGCCTTCCCGTGCGATGAAATCCCAAGCCTCCCGTTCGGCGATTGTTTTTGATTTCTGATACGGCTGAACGCCCGGATCGTTGAGGTTTGTCCAATCCTCTTCCGTGAACGTAGCAGTGCGACCCTTGAAGCCATAGCCGATAGCCGCGAAGGACGAGGTCAGCACCACGCGCTTGACGCCAGCATCGCGCGATGCCCGCAACACGCGCAGCGCTCCGTCTCGGGCCGGAACAATCAATTCATTTTCGTCCTTGGGAATCGCGCTGGGAAAGGGTGAGGCGACGTGGAGCACATAGTCGCATCCGTCTGCTGCCTCGGCCCAACCCGCATCAGCGTTCAGATCGGCGGCGAACAGGCTAAGGCGATTGCCTGCGTCGCCAGCCCCGCCCTTTTGCAACATCGCGCGCACATCTTTTTCGCGCGCTAGATCTCGAACCGTGGTGCGCGTTTCATGCCCCGCCGCCAACAGTTGGATCAAACAATGGGCACCGAGGAACCCCGTGCCTCCCGTAACCAAAATTCGCGCCATGCTTTTCTCCTATATAGTTGCCTGTCCAGTCAGTCATACTTGAGCAAGAAAAAATAATCAGGTCATCGCGCGCCAGCAAGCTTCGAACCCGATTTTGCAATGCTTTCTTGCATTGGCTTTGTCTTGAATCATGAAATCCATCGTCGCTTCCGCAAGCGAATTCATAATTGCACCAACAAATCCCATCGTGACGTTACGCAAGGGACCCTTGGCCCGTATCTGTTCCATCAAATCGGCGAGTCCTGTCATGGTCTTATGCGCCGCAACGCGAGTAGCTGACGTGATTTCTTCGGAAACGCCGAGCTGCGCGAGTGTCCGCCGCTTTTCGGGAAAGGACACCGCAAACTCCATCCAGTTTCGCCAGACATGGAAAGCCTGGTCGCGAAGTTTTGCTTTTTCCGGAAAGTCCTTCATAGCAGCGGATGCCATCTCTGTCTTCAGCTCGAGATAGAGTTGGTTGAAAAGATCCGCCTTGGTCTCGAAGTACGTGAAGAGAGACCCGTTCGGAATGCCAGCCTCTTTCGCTATGCCCGCTGTTGGCGCGCTCAACCCATGCGTAACGATGGCGCGCGTCGCCGCCTCCAGAATTGCACGTCTTTTGTCGTGGCTCCTTGGCCTGGGCATAAAATAGTAGTATAGGTAAGCGTCCAGCCAGTCAACTAAACGCTGCGCCATGAGTAATCGCGCATTGGAGGGAAAGGCGGTCTCCTGGAATCGTGAGAGTCATTCCGATGTCAGGAACCCACGTTCACGATTTTTCTGATCCAGTTCGATTCATTTGTTGCTGCACGAAGTTGGCAGTCGGCGCAATCGTCAGTGAATATCCGGCCCGATACGCTGACCACAAAGCGGTTGAGCCAGGAGAGTTCGTGCCCCTCGCTCAAGCCAATGCCACTTTGCATGATGAATCGTCGGACGTTTGCACGTTTGCATTCGGCGAGAATGTTGGCAACACCGACTGACATGAGCGTTCCGGGAGGGAGGTTCTTTTCTGGTCCGATGCTGCTAATGACGGCCTCCACGCCGTCAAGAGCACCTGGCAGGGCGCCGGGGAAAAGGACATCTCCTCGGACCATGGACAGCCCGTCGGCAGAGGCCAGTCGCTCCGGGTGGCGAGCAACGGCCGTGACGAAGTGTCCTTGCGCAAGTGCATGCTTTACCACTCTGCGTCCGGTCGCACCTGTCGCTCCAACAACCGCTATCCTCACGTCTTCCTCTCATTGGCGCCCATTACGGTGAGTATGAATTTGTTCGCTCGGGACCTCGAAATAGAACATAGACAAGCACGATCGTCATCACGATAACCCCCGCCCACATGGCTTGTTGCCAGCCGTGTACGAAGGCCTCCTGCGCGGACCGGAACAGTGCCTTTGAGTAGGGGTGGTCTTCGTTGGCGATTGCGATCGCGCCGGCTATGCCTTTGCGTGCAGCGTCGGAGGCGTCGACGGGGACTCCTTTAAGACGCGAGTTGATCGCAGCGCCGTATCCGGCGGTCGTGACCGCTCCAAGCAGAGCGATCCCCAGGGCGCTGCCGAACTCCCTGGCGACATCGTTGAGCGCGGAGGCGACCCCTTGTTGTTCACGCGGCAGCGACGCGGTGATGGCCTCAGTGGAGGGGGTCATAGACAAGCCCATGCCGAGCCCCATGACGACATAACCCGGTAGGACGGAAAGGTAGCCGCCGTCGACTGAGACAAGGGTCGCCATCAGGGCCAATCCAGCACCGCCCAGAAATATTCCGATCGCCATCGTCAGACGAGTTCCGATCCGGACTGCCAATCGTGGGGCGAGGACGGAGCAAGCTATCATCAGCACGAGCATCGGCATGAGTGCGAGGGTGGAGACGAAGCCAGACCAGCCGAGCACGACCTGAAAGTAGGGGTAGAGAACCACGAAGACCCCTGTCGGAACACCAAACACTGCGAGTAGCGACACTGAGCCACTCGCGAGACCTCGCTTGCGGAACAGTCTGACGTCCAGCAGGGGCGCCTGCTGATGCAGCTCCCACGCCACGAATGCAACAGTTCCGCTGACGCCAACTAGCAAGCTCAGTACGGTTGTTAGGTTGGTCCATCCTTGTTCGGGTCCATCCTGGAGAACAAGGACGAACCCAACCACCGCTATCATGGAGGTCAGTGCACCAACAAAGTCGAATTTGTGCCCGGACACTTCGCGGGAGTTCGGGATGGCTCCGAGCGCCATGGGGATGGCCGAGAGAACGAGAACAACCGGCAGGACGAAGAGCCATCGCCAACTGCCCACGTCTACCAGGACAGCCGACACGAACATCCCCAGGATGCTACCTGCACCGCAGACGGCGGTCCACACACCGATTGCCTTGGAACGCTCTTCGGCCGGAAAGGTCGAGGTAATGACTGCGAGGGTGACGGGCATGATCATCGCTGCTCCGACGCCGCTGAGGAATCGTGCGGCGAGCATGACCCCGGTGCTGGTGGCTATACCCGCTGCCGCGCTTGCCACGCCAAAGACGACCAAGCCCGCGAGCAGGACCGGTTTGCGGCCCCAGCGGTCACCGGCTGCACCGAGAGGCAACAGCAACGCGGCCAGGGTGATGGTGTAAATGTTGATCATCCACAAGACGTCGCTTTGCGACGCGTCCAATGCAAGGGCGACTTGCGGCTGAGCGACATTCAGCCCGGACACCGACGCGATGACTGCCATGAGGGCAATGCATACCGCAATCAGGATCGTCCGACGCTGCCGCGGATCGCGAACGGTCGAGTCAGCCGTCATGATTTGTGCAGATGGATCTCTATACATGAATTCCTTTAAGAGACGGTGATCACGAGCTTGCCTGTAACGTGCCCCTTGGCGCTGATTTCCTGCGCCTCCCGAGTTTGCTCCAGCGGAAAGGTTCGTCCCACGTGCAAGCGGAACTTGCCCTCGGAACAAAGCCGAGCGATATCGGACAGGACCCGTTTCAGATCCTTCGAAGGCCCGTGAGAGAACTTCGCGCCGTACTTCGGAGCTGAGAAATCGGCAACCGAAACAACGTGCGAAGGATCGCCGACGATTTCGATCAACTCCGGGATGATCCCCGAACCGGCGAGATCGAGGGCTGCGTTCACGCCCTGGGGCGCAAGCTTCTTCACCCGTTCCGCGAGGCCCGGTCCGTACATCGTCGGGATGGCGCCCAACTCGCGTAAGTAGTCATGATTCTGCGTGCTCGCCGTGCCGATTACAGTTATCCCGTGCAGGCGTGCGAGTTGGAGGACGGCCGAACCTATCCCACCAGCGGCCCCGCTGACCAGAAGCGTCTGACCGGATGCAACGCCCGCTTCGTCAAGGGCGCGCGTCGCCGTGTCGGCGATCACTGAGAGGCCACTGGCAACTTCGAACGACACCTTTTCCGGCTTGTGAGCCCAGTCTGTGAGGACCGCATATTGAGCCATGGCATTCGCGTGTTCGCCGCAGCCGAAGACCGCGTCTCCAACCGAAACGCCGGGAACCTCTGCACCAACCTCGTCTACTATGCCTGACGCCTCAACCCCGATGCCGGAGGGAAATGTGAGCTCCTCGAATTCACGATATTGTCCGGCGAGACGTTTCCAGTCGGAGGGATTGACACCGGCGGCCCGGACGGCGATCCGTACCTCGCCCGGACCAGCGTGCGGCTCATCGACCTCGACCACCTGCAAAACCTCGGGGCCGCCATATTTGTTGAACTGAACTGCCTTCATAAGCCTCTCCTTGCGGCCGAAGCCGTCCTTAAATCGTCACTCCACCCGCGGCCTGGATCAACTGCCCGGTGATCGCCCCCTCAGCGCCCAGATTCTTCGCAATGCCGGCACCGATGCCCTTCGAAGCGCCCGTAACCAGAGCGATCCTTCCCGCAAGCCTGTCCATATCGCCCCTTCTATATGGACTGAGTATATATATACTCAGTCCATATAGTGCGCTTACAATGGTCATATGTCAACGCCAGCGGACGGACGCTCCCGGAGGCGGATAGCCACGCGCCAGGCCATCTCGAATGCCGCCACGCTCCTCTTTTTCAAGCGGGGTTTCGATCAAGTGACGGTGGACGAGATCGCGGCAGCCGCCAAAGTCGGTCGGATGACGGTGTTCAATCACTTCCCCCGCAAGGAGGACATGTTCTTTGATCGCGACGACGAGGTTCGGGAGATCGTGCGCGAAGCATTGCGGCAGCGCGATCCCCGCATCACTCCCATCGAGACGTTTCACCTACTCGCTCATCGGCTGATTGCAGAGCAGAGCCGTCTCCTCGAGGTTTCTGCCAGGAGCCAAAGCTTCATCGAGACGATCGAGGGTAGCGAAACCCTTAAGGCTAGGGCAAGGGCAATACGCGACGAACTCACGCAGGTCGTAGCGGTGGCGCTATCCGAATGCGCAGAGCAAGAGCCTACCGATCCCGCCGCCAATCTCGCCGCTGGTCTGCTCTTGGCGACGTGGACTGTCGCCCTTATCCAGGCTCACCAGACCTTTCGACAAAAACGAGATACAAAGAAAGCGAAAGCCGCCTTTCTCGCCATTGTTGATCAAGGAACCATCGGCCTGAAAGCTGCAATGGCCGGCACGCCTTACGCATGAGCACCTGCACCGTACACCAGAGCGCGTGAGCAAGTGCTCTTCGCGCGGTCGGTCCGAATGGTTCGGCGGGCGCTCTCACATCAATTGCAATTCGCACCTACAAAAGATTGACAGACACTCCTGCGGCCGCCGGCTCGTGGGCCGAAATCCTCGATGAACGGTACCAGCTGGACTCCATCCCCGAAGTCTGTCTCGTCAGCTCCATCCCCTCAAGAAAGGTGTCCAACCTAGCAGAAGGGAATTTCGGGGTTTTTGCAGAAACCGTCGAGGATCTCGAGATGTTGCGTAAGCTTATTATTTTGGGTAAGTTATTGAGATCTTCAAGTTTTTGGGGGTTACAAGCCGCTGGTGAGCGGCTATAACCCCCATATTTTCAGTGGGCGAACTTTCACGAATGGGGTTAAAACTTTCATGAAAGGGGGCAAAACTCTCATCTAAAGCGGCAACCTACAGCCCCCCGGTAAAAGTAACAATCAGTCCCTAGCTGCATCCCGAGGTAGAACCGCAACTCATGCAGCGGTAGCAACTCCCATTGCGGACCATGATGGCGCCGCAGACCGAGCAACTGGGAGCATCGCCCATTTCGTACATATCCCGCATGGCGTCGGCAGCATGGTAGATGCCACGGTCTGTGAGGCTGGGCAGCGGCTCAGTCGACTCTGCCCTGATGTCAACGCCAGCGGCGCCATAGTCGGCCACAGGAGCGTCGGGTGCAATGCCGCCGCCCGCTCCACTCGCGTTGCCGAATGCGGGGCTGGAGGGCTGACCATTCACCTGATTGAGGCGACGGGCGACTTCCTCCGCCAAGTGGGCCAACTGGTTCTGCGAGAAGGGCTCGTCCTCGGTGTCGGACTCTGGTTCAGAGAGCGAGTCAGGCGCGGCGGGCAGTTGTGGTGTCTGCTGGCCGAAGCCGGAGAACAGCGTCAACTGAATGCCGGAAAGAAAGCGCAGATTGAGCCAGCGGAAGATGTAGTCCATCAGGCTCTTGGCGTAACCGATCTGCTCATTCCCGGTCCAGCCGGAGGGCTCGAAGCGGGTGTGAGCAAACTTCTCGCAGAGAACCTTGAGGGGCACGCCGTGCTGCAATGCCAGCGAGATGGAGGTTGCGAAAGCGTCCATCAGGCCAGAGACGGTGGAACCCTCCTTGGCCATCTTGATGAAGATTTCGCCCGGCTGTCCGGTGGGATAAAGGCCGACCGTGATGTAGCCCTCATGTCCGGCAATGGAGAACTTGTGGGTCACCGAGGCGCGCTCGTCGGGCAAACGATGACGGATAGCACGAGGCGGTCCGTTGAGGTCCTGGGTTGCGTCCTTGAGTGCCTGTGCAGCTTCCGGCGAGACCGCGGGCTTGAGAAGCAGCACCGAAGTGGCCTTGGCGATCTCTGCAAGAGTTTTCTGGAATGCCGTGGCGGCGGCGACCACTTGCTTGGCGCTCACGTCGAGCTTGTCGCTCGCCTTGGCTTCCAGAGCCTTTACGTCCGCCTCGGCTGCGGGACGGCCGGTGGCCAGGTTGGTGAGCACGCGACCTCCGGCCAGATCAAGGGCCGTGGGCTCCTTCTTGGCGTCCATGCTGGTGTTCAACGGCTGCGTCCCCTTGGAGCCGTCGCGATAGATAGCAACGGCCTTGATGCCCTGACGCCAGCTCTCGGCATAGGCTTCGGCAACGTCTTCGACGCTCGCTTCGTGGGGCAGGTTAACGGTCTTCGAGATGGCGCCGGAGAGGAACGGCTGCGCCGCGGCCATCATCTTGATATGCCCCATGTAGTGGATGGACCGCGTGCCCTTGGCCGGCTTGAAGCTGCAATCGAAAACCGGCAGGTGCTCGGGCTTGATGCCGGGCGCGCCCTCAATGGTGCCTGTGGCGTCGATGTAGCTGACAATGGCGTTGACGTCTTCGTTCGAGTAGCCGAGCTTGAACAGGGCCGCCGGAACGGTGTTGTTGACGATCTTGATCATGCCGCCGCCAACCAGCTTCTTGTACTTGACCAGAGCCAGATCGGGCTCAACGCCCGTGGTGTCGCAGTCCATCATGAAGCCAATGGTGCCGGTGGGGGCGAGGACGGTGGTCTGTGAGTTGCGATAGCCGTAGCGTTCGCCGTACAGCAGGGCCATGTCCCAGCACTCGCGGCTGGCGTCGATGAGGGCATCGAGTTGCGGCACGTTGAACGGCTCACCGCTCTGCCGCGACTTGCCGATGTTGTTGACCTCGGCGCGGTGCATGCGGATCACATCCAGAAACGGCTCGCGATTGACGTAGAACCCTGGGCAGGCGCCTCCCTGACGCTCGACCGAGGCGGTCAGCGGGGTGGCGGACAGGACGGGCGGGCAGTTGGCGGCCACGATGGCTGACTGGAGATAGGCCTGGCCGCACATGATGGCGGTGAGCGCACCGGCCAGATCGCGCCCGGCGGCCGAGTCGTAGGGCAATCCCATGGACATCAACAGCGCACCCAGGTTGGCGTAGCCCATGCCCAGCGGACGGTAGTCGTGGGAGTTGCGGGAGATGGCTTCGGTCGGGTAGCCGGAGTTGTCCACCAGGATTTCCATCGCGGTGATGACCACCGAGATGGAGTGACGGTAGGCGGGAATGTCGAAGCCGCCCGAGGGCGTGACGAACTTCATCAGGTTGAAACTGGCCAAATTGCAGGCCGAGTTATCAAGGAACATGTACTCCGAGCAGGGGTTCGATGCGTTGATGCGGGCCGTGTTCTTGCAGGTGTGCCAGCGGTTGATGGTGGTGTCGAACTGCATCCCCGGGTCGCCGCAGATCCATGTGGCCTTGGCGATCTTGCCCATGATGTCGCGCGCCTTGTAGGTGGCGGCGGGCTGGTGACCCTTCACGGTATAGGTGGTGAAGTCGCCGTCGTTCTCGTAGGCGCGCATGAACTCGTCGCTCACGCGAACGGAGTTATTGGCATTTTGAAAGAAAATCGACGAGTAGGCTTCGGAGTCAGGACCCGAGCCGTCATAGCCGGCCTTGATCAGGGAGAAAGCCTTGGCTTCTTCCTTGGCCTTGCACTCGATATAGTCCAGAATGTCCGGGTGATCCACGTTCAGAATCACCATCTTGGCGGCACGGCGGGTTTTGCCGCCCGACTTGATGACACCGGCAAAGGCGTCAAAGCCGCGCATGAAGCTGAGCGGGCCAGATGCCTGGCCGCCGCCGGAAAGCGTCTCCATGGAACCGCGGATCGACGACAGATTGGTTCCTGTGCCCGAGCCCCACTTGAACAGCATCCCTTCGGTCTTGGCCAGGGTCAGGATGGAGTCTAGCGAGTCGTCCACGGAATTGATGAAGCAGGCCGAGCACTGCGGATTGCGGTAGCCGGTGGCGGAGTACTTCACGCCGCCCGTGGGAGCATCCCAATGCCAGTTCTGGCCGTCCGCGTCCGGCTCCAGCCGATCGCAACCGACGTTGAACCAGACCGGGGAATTGAAGGCCACCTTCTGGGTGAGCAGCATGTTTGCCAGCTCGTCGTGGAAGATCGCCGCATCCTCTCCGGTGGCGAAGTAGCCGCCCTGCATGCCCCAATCGCGAATGGTCTCGGTGACCCGGCCCACCAGTTGGCGAACGCCAGCTTCCCGCGCCGGAGTGCCCAGTTGCCCGTGCAGGTACTTCGAGGCAACGATATTCGTGGCAGTCATCGACCAATCGGCCGGGACATTGACGTCTTTCTGCTCAAAAATGGTGTTGCCCTTGCTGTCGGTGATCGAAGCGGTGCGTTGCTCCCACTGGATTTCGTCGTACGGGGAAACTCCCTCGGCCGTGAATCGGCGCGTAAAGATCAATCCCCTCTGTGTGTAAGGGGTCTGCAAGGCGGCAGAAGTCTGCGTGTGGGTCTCGTTCATTGAATCCTCTCAAACTGGCAAAAAATGGGTGACGGTCCGGCCCTGTCCGGCGCAAAGCTGCCTGGAAGGGACGGGGAAATCTCTTGCAAAGAACGGGAAACGGGGATAGAAAGTACCGCGAATTCTCTTCTCTTGGCGGCGCTCTCCGGGGGAGTCTTCACACCGGAATCGTTAAGATCCGTTTACAGCCGCAGATGAAAAAATACCGCTGTCTGTGGTACAAGTCAACAACAAACCACCATATCTTGTATTTTGTTCACATTCCCAACATCTCTTTTCGAAACAAAGGCGAATCTCTGTGGAAAGCGCAAATGGCCTCTCGGAGCGCAGCCTTTGGTGGGCGGCGCCGGACCAGAATCCGGGCGAGCTGCAGTTCGCAGAGGTTACTGGCTCCAACCTCAAGCCTAGTCTCTGGTAGGTCACGGAACAAGAGGCAGAAACGGTGCAGTTTGATCGCCAGCCTGTGGGAGGTGTGAAGATTTGGGACGCATCTCCGGGATTTTACCGAGCGGAGGCAATAGGGCTGATAGGCTGATTGCGTGACCCAGCCTCAAGTGACAACTCTGAACTGGAAACCCGTCGCGCTGCCCGGCCCGGTGACTCTGCGCGGCCGATACGTGACCCTGGAGCCGCTTGATGCCGTGCGCCACGCCGCCGCCCTGTGGCAGGCCGTGCGGGGTCCCGGGCAAGTCGCTGGGGACCCCGGCAACGATCGGTTGTGGACCTATTTGGGCGACGGTCCCTACGCCAGCGAAGCGGACCTGTGCCGCGCCATCGAAGAGAAGCAGACGAGCGAGAACGCGGTCTTCCTCGCCATTGTGCCTGGGTCCACCGGCGAAGTGGCCGCTTACGCCAGCTACATGCGCATCGACCCGTCGCATGGGGTGGTCGAGGTGGGCAACATCCTGCTCTCGCCGGGCTTGCAGCGCACCACTGCGGCCACCGAGGCCATGTATCTGATGGCAGGCCACGCCTTTGACCATCTGGGCTACCGCCGCTACGAGTGGAAGTGCAACGCGGAGAACCAACCCTCCCGGCAGGCGGCCTTGCGGTTGGGATTCACCTTCGAAGGCATCTTCCGCCAGCACATGGTGGTGAAGGGCGAGAATCGCGACACGGCCTGGTTCTCCATGCTGGATACCGAATGGCCGGCGAGAAAGAAGGCGCTTGAGGCCTGGTTGGCCCCTGCGAACTTCGATAGCGATGGAACGCAACGGCGGAAGTTGAGCGATTTCTTCAAGACTGAAGCCTGACCCTCTGGCGGCTCAAACAAAGCGGCCCTCGCTGACCTGCATCGGACCGCGTCGCCGTTCTGGATGCCCATCACTCAGGTTTGGCAAGAGGGTGGCGTGAGCAAAGAAAAACGCCGCCCGTTTCCAGACGGCGTTTTCGGTGATTTACAAGACCGATCTACAAGACATGGATCAGTTGCTTTCCTTGGTTTCAATCCTCATGCCGTAGAACGATCTGCGCACGAAGAACATCGACACCAGGAAGAATGCAACGGTCAACACATGTGTGAGCATTGGATTGCTCGCCGTCAGCGTGACGGCAAGCTCGACTGCTAGCAATCCGAACAGGGTAGTGAACTTGATGATCGGGTTCATGGCCACCGATGAAGTGTCCTTGAACGGATCGCCTACGGTGTCTCCGATCACGGTTGCGTCGTGCAGAGGCGTCCCCTTCATCTTCAGGTCGACCTCGACGACTTTCTTTGCATTGTCCCAGGCGCCGCCGGCATTGGCCATGAAAATCGCCTCGTAGAGGCCGAAGATCGCAATCGAGAACAAATAACCGACAAACAGGAACGGCTCCATGAACGCGAACGAGAGCGTAGCGAAGAAGACGGCGAGGAAGATGTTGAACATCCCCTTCTGCGCGTATTTCGTGCAGATCTCGACGACTTTCTTGCTATCGCTGACCGACGCCTTCTCCGAGCCTTCCAGCTTGATGTTGGCCTTGATGAACTCGACCGCGCGGTAAGCGCCGGTGGTGACTGCCTGCATGGAAGCGCCGGCGAACCAGAAGATCACCGCGCCGCCGCAGATCAGCCCCAGCATGAAGGGCGCGTGCAGCAGAGAGAGCTTTTCAACGTTGGTGGTCAGTCCATGGGTCAGGGCCATGATGATCGAGAAGGTCATCGTGGTTGCGCCCACCACGGCTGTGCCGATCAGCACCGGCTTGGCCGTCGCCTTGAAGGTGTTGCCGGCTCCATCATTGGCTTCCAGCAGGTACTTGGCGCGCTCGAACTTCGCGTCGATGCCGTAGTCCTTCTTCAACTCGGCTTCAATGCCGGGAATGGTTTCGATCAGCGACAACTCATAGACGGATTGCGCATTGTCGGTAACGGGGCCGTAGGAATCGACGGCAATCGTCACCGGTCCCATGCCCAGGAAGCCGAAGGCGACCAGGCCAAAGGCGAAGACCGCCGGAGCGAGCATCATGGCAGCCATGCCCGGACCTTGACTGAAGAAATAGCCCAGTCCCATGAGAGCGACCATGCTCAGTCCCAGCCAGTAGGCCGACATGTTGCCGGCGACCAGGCCGGACAGGATGCCCAGCGAAGCGCCGCCTTCTTTTGCGGAGGTGACCACTTCCTGCACGTGGGCCGAGTTGGTTGAAGTGAACACCTTGACCAATTCGGGGATGAGCGCGCCTGCCAATGTTCCGCAGGAGATGATCGATGCCAGCTTCCACCAGAGCGTTGGGTCGCCGCCGAGAGTGGGGAGCATCAGGTACGTGACGACATAGGTCAGCGCGATGGAAACGACGGAGGTGATCCAGACCAACGAGGTCAGAGGCGCCTCGAAGTCCATCTCGTCGGAGTGGCCATATTTTGCCTTGGCGATTGCGCCATTGAGGAAGTAGGCGGCTGAGCTGGAGATCAGCATGGCGACGCGCATGACGAAGATCCACACCAGCAATTGCGCTTGCGTGTCAGGAGACTTGACGGCCAGCAGGATGAAGGTGATCAGGGCCACGCCGGTGACGCCGTAGGTCTCAAAGCCGTCAGCCGAGGGTCCCACCGAGTCGCCCGCGTTGTCGCCCGTGCAGTCGGCAATGACGCCGGGGTTGCGCGCGTCGTCTTCCTTGATTTTGAAGACGATCTTCATCAGATCGGAGCCGATGTCGGCGATCTTGGTGAAGATGCCGCCGGCGATGCGAAGGGCGGCTGCGCCCAACGACTCGCCAATGGCGAAGCCGATGAAGCAAGGGCCGGCAAAATCGCGGGGGACGAACAGAAGAATGAAGAGCATGATGAGCAGCTCAACCGAGATCAGCATCATGCCGACGCTCATGCCGGCCTTCAGCGGGATCGCAAACAGCGGATACGGCTTGCCCTTCAATCCAGCGAATGCCACGCGGGAGTTGGCAAAGGTGTTGACGCGAATTCCGAACCACGCCACACCGTAGCTGCCCGCGATGCCAATGAGCGAAAACAATAAGATGATCGGCAGCGTAACCGCGATGGGTTTATTGGGCACCGGCGCCAGCCAGCCGAAGTAGAGCGAAATGATGACGGCGATGAAAGCCCAAAGCAGCATGATGAACTTGCCCTGCGTGATCAGATAGGTTTTGCAGGTCTCGTAGATCAGCTCGGACATTTCGCGCATGGAACGATGAACCGGCATGTTCTTCAACTGCTCGAAGATCACCAGGCCGAACAACAGCCCGGCGGCACAGAAGAGCAATCCGATCATCAGAAGGTTATGCCCGGTGATGCCGAAAAAGCTCACAGACGACAAATCCGGCAGCACCAGGTTGGCTTCGCCACCGCCGCCTGATTCCTGCGCTCCGGCGAATGTGGGGAGCAGCAGGCCCAGGAGGGCCGCAACGGTCACATACTTGTGCTTCAGAAACATCCCGGTGCCTGCGCCGATGATCTGGCGCGCAAAAAACAAGGCCGCAACAAGCGACAGAGCGCCCGCGACCAGAAAGAAACACACCCAATACTGTGCAGTCACAAATCCCCCCAAACTGAAGTTCGGATCGCTGCCGTGATCATTCCCTGAAAAATCGCGACAGAGAATTCCCGTGAAAAAAGTCACCGGAAGCGTAGCATCCGCATGGAACACTGTCGAGTGACTGCAATCACAGGTTCCTGGTTCCAGGGCTTTAGACAACAAAAGGCTGCATTTACTGGGAAATAGCGAGGATGGGACCGACGGGAGTAACCCCTTCGTGAGATGACCTGTGCGATTCGCAGCGGTTACCGCGCTGAGAATCGATGAAAGAGATTGTCCCCTGCCCGGGAGGGCAGGGGACAATCTCACTGCACGTCGATGTCGATCTTGTCGTCGGGGAGGGCGACTTGCAGGTTCTGTTCGCCTGGCTCGCGGACCTGGCCGCCGGGGAGGGGATGGAGTTTGAACAGCACCAGCACGTCGCGGTCCGGATCGTCGAGGGCGCGGAAGCTGGCCACCTGTTCGAGCGAGTAGTGGTTGTGAAGGTCCTCGAGTGTGCCTGGGTCGAGATCGTTCCAGGTGGCAAACCAGCCGGGTTGATAGCGGTTCAGCTTCGATACCAGTTCTTCGGTTCCGAAATCGTCGCAAATCGAGGGCAGGTGAGTCATCATGGTGATCTGGTCGCCGCTGATGGAAACCAGCAGCCGCTTGCCGTTGGGATGTGTGTCGATATAGCGGGTGAGTCGCTGCGCCGCATCGGCAAAGGTGTACTCGGGGTGGGCTGCGTAGTTCAGGGTCCAGGTGGCATTGCCACCTGCGGCAACAGCCGCCACAGCCAGGGAAATCCAACCCATGCGGCGCGGCCAGATTCCGATTCTCGGAGTTTCGGCGATTGAGGTCGCCTCGCTGCGACTGGATTCGCCCAGCAGTGCCCCAATTGTCTGCGCTACTACGAAGAAGCTGAAAAAGGCCACAAAAGCAAAATAGCGGGGCTGGGGGTGGTCCTGATAGGTCATGAAGAGGATGTAGCCGGCTACGGCCAGCAGGGAAGCGCCGAATACGGGGTCCTGCAGCAGGTTGCGGCCCCAGGCTCGCCACCCCGCGGACAAAGACGTGTCCGAGGGGGCGGATTTCTGCCGCGCCAAGGCCGTGGCTGCCAGGATCGCGGCCAGGGCTAGCATCCCTCCCAGCGGAATAAGAACAAGATCGATCCAGAGCACGCCATGAAACGACCACCAGAGGCTGACCAGTGGCCAGTAGAATTCCCTTGGCTTGTCGTATTTATTGATGAAAAACAGGTATTTGTAGTCGGCGAACAGGCCATAGTGGACGATGAGGGCAATCCACAGGGAGAAGCTGACGGCGAACGCGCCAGCGGCGGCCACGGCCGAGCGAAGCGCCAGCCGCCGGTTGTGCCGAAGAGGCAACAGCATTGCCCAGCCCACAGCCGGCAACAGGAAGACCGCCGTGGTTTTGGTGAGCATCATCAGGGTGAAGATCAATCCGATGAAGAGCGATGCGGCGACCGGACGGCGCATGCGGGGCAGGCGAACGGCCAGGTTCAAAGCCGCCAGCGTCAGCGCGGTCAACATGGGCTCCAGAATGGCCAGCCTGCTGAAGCAGTAGAGAAAGGGGCTGGTGACAATCAAGGTCAAGGCAACGAGCGCTACCCAGCGCGGACTCCTGGCCCGGAGCAGCAAGTAGCTCAGCAGCAGGTTCAAGAAGAAAAAACCGACGGCGAGGCCGCGCGCGGCCTGGATGGAAACCCCGGTAAAGAAGAACAGGACCCATTCCAGAAAGGCCCAGAGCGGCACAGCCGGCGCAGGGTTGAAATCCCCCGGTATGTACCAGTTGCCGAACAGGTGGGCGCGAACGGCGGCATTGCCGTACCAGCCTTCGTCGGTGTACTTGGCCCAGTCAGAAAACCAGGGCGTGTGGTTGGGGAAGTCGGCGCGCAGGTGCAGGGCGTGCAGAAGTGCAAAGCTGACGATGAAGACCAGCCAAAGGGTGTAAAGCAACCGCTTGAACGACACAGTCAATCGCTGTTTCTCCCGAAGAAAAGGACACCCCGATGACATGGCTCAAGAATCGTTTCCAACCAAGGCGAGTTCCCAACCAGGGCTGAAATTGACTGAACCGTTGAGGAAAGAACGCCTCGGAGGGGTTGACCCGAGTATATCGTGCCACCTTCGCGAACCTGAGCGGAGCCTGTGGTTCTGGAGCAACCGCGTGAAGGCGGTTTGCAGCTCGATGGAAAGCTCGCACAGCAGAAAGGCGCTGCCATTGTCGCGGCAGCGCCCTCCCATTCTTCTCTGACTCCCGACTCCAACCGGTCTATTCGTACGCCAGCGCGTCAATGGGGTCTTTGCGGGCGGCCATCCAGGCCGGATAGAGCGCACCAAACCCCGCTCCCAGGAAGGCGATTCCCGCTCCCTTGACCATCCACGCGGCTGTCAACTCAAAGCTGAAAGAGGCGAATTTCACGTTGAGCAGGGTGCGAACGCCGTAAGTGGCCGCGATGCCCACCAGCACGCCAACAACGGCCAGCACCGCGCATTCGCGCAGAACCATGGTCACAATGGCCAGCTTCGAGGCGCCCATCGATTTGAGAATCCCGATCTCACGCGTCCGCTCCAGCACGGCCGTGTACATGGTTTGAAAAATCACCAGAAAACCCACCACGACGGCGATAGTGATAACCACATTGAGAGCCAGATCGAAACCGGGAAACTTCGACGGCGTGTAGAGCGAAAGCAATTCGCTCATAGGCTGCACTTTGTAGCCTTCCAGGCCCCTGGTGCCGGCGATCTCTTTGCGGATGCCGTCCTCATTGGCCGGGCTGTCGCTCTTCAGATAAATCAGAGATGCTTTGCCGTCCGAGCCGATCAGCGCACCGAAGGTGTCGATGGGCATCAGCTTCCGTCCGCCCTTGCCCGCTTCGACAATGCCGCAGATGCGGAACGGGTGTTTGAGAATCTCGATGGTGTCGCCGACATGGTGCCCCGCGCCGGTGCGCGCGAAAACGTCATCCACAATGACGTCGTAAGGTCCCTGGAAGGGGCCCCCCGCAACCCAGGTGAAGGGCTTCAGGGCGTTGTAGCTGGCGTAGTCGATGCCATAAAGAATCTCTACCGAGCTGGTCATGGAAAAATTGGAGATCACCGGCGAGGCCACGGCCACGTGGGGCAGGCCGCGCAAGTAGTCGGCCAACTTGGCCGACATGGGCGCGCCGCTCACGCCGTTCATGAAGCTGGCATTCGACGGGCTCACAACGAGATCGGCGCCAATCCCGTTGACGCGGCTCTTTTGGTCGTCCAGCATGCCCATGAAGATGGCCACGATCGACAGGATCATGACTACTTCAATGGCTACCGCCAGTACGCTGATGAGGGAGCGCACCGGCCGGTGCAGTAGATTGGCGAAGATCAGTTTATTCATTCGTGGGCATAGCTCCAGAGGCGAAAGACAGAAGAAGATCGCTCCGCATTCAGGTTAACAGCCCCCGGACCGGCGAACCAACGGTTCACGGCTGCAGGATAAGTGCAGCAGGCAAATAGCGATCCGCACCCTTTCCGGGTCAGTTTGAGGGGAGCGTCCAATGCACCGAAGGTCGACAAAGATTCCCAGCCTTTTGAAAAATAAAGGAAATGCCATCATGTGGCTTTGACTGAACCCCAAACCGGGTTTATTGTGGAGGTGGAAATCGTTCGGGGTTCTGGGTCCGTTTTTGTGGGCGGTAATGGGCAACTTTGGTGAAGACCTGCGCATGGAGCGGTTGTCCCGCGGCATAGCGCTCGAAGACATTACGGCGGTAACCAAAATCAGCCAGCGGCACCTATTGGCGTTGGAGCAGGAGCGTTTTCGCCTGCTTCCCGGTGGCATTCTCAGCAAAGGAATTGTGCGCGGATACGCTGGGGCTATCGGCCTCAACCAGCACGACTGGACAGAACGGTTTCTGAAAGCTTCCGTTGCGGCCGGACAGGCGGGTGAAGATGACCGCGGATGGGCGGCCTTTGCGTCAAATGTAGGCAAGGCCCGCATTCAGCGCCGCGATGCGATTGAGATCCGTCTGCGCTGGATCGGCGCCATCCTGCTTTTGCTGATCGTCTCCGCGGGAGGCTACTTGACGGTGCGCTACTTCGGCCTGCGGGCCGGCTGGTGGCCCACGCTGCTTCCGATGCGGGATGCCCCCGGCTCCTTCCACCATGTGCTGGGCTGGCTCCAATCCCTGTCTGCCCGCCTGATGGCGTGGTTTGATCATTAGGGCATAACCAGACTCACGCTGACCCGTTCGGTGAATGCGCCTCCTGGTGGCCGCGTCGATTTGGGTGCACCCCCGTCCGGATACACCAACTCCGGTTCTGCTATCAACTCGTGGCTCAATCGCGATCGAGGTCCGTGGCCAACTGGATTGCGCCGGGCTGCGATTCGACACGCGTTCTATCCCTTTGAACCTGCGCTACTCCCCGTTCACTGCTACTCTTTGCCTCCGGCAGCCGGAGACGATTACAGTAGAGAGATGCACCCTCAGGCGCAGGCCTGCCGGTGCAGGCGTGTCTCCCCGATGCAGGAGAGAGTGGTTTGGCTCTCCGCGCAGGCTCATCCAGAGAGAACCAGTCATCGCGGCAGGCCAGCAACTGAAAATCCCTTCAATGGGGAGGAATGCAAAGTTGAGCGACCGTTTCTTGTTTACCTCTGAGTCCGTTACCGAAGGCCATCCGGACAAGATTGCCGATCAGATTTCAGACGCGATTCTAGACGCCTGCCTGGAGCAGGACCCCTATAGCCGCGTTGCCGCGGAAACCCTGACGGCCACCGGTCTGGTGGTCATTGCTGGTGAAATCACCACCAAAGCCTACGTCGATTTCCAGAGCCTGGTGCGCGGCGTTGTGGCCTCCATCGGCTATGACAACGCGCTCTATGGATTCGACTCCAACACCTGCGCCGTGATCTCGACCATCAACAAACAGTCGGGCGACATTGCCCAGGGCGTGGACACCGGCGGCGCCGGCGACCAGGGAATGATGTTCGGCTACGCGTCGAACGAAACTCCGGAGTTGATGCCGGCTGCCATTTCCCTGGCCCACAAACTCTGCCGCCAACTCACCGCTGTGCGCAAGTCCGGCAAGCTGCCCTACCTGCGCCCTGACGGCAAGAGCCAGGTGACGGTGGAATACGACGAAAACGGCAAGCCCTCGCGCATCGACGCCGTGGTCATCAGCAGCCAACACGCCGAGAGCGTCTCCAACGAGGATCTGCACGCCGACATCCTCAAGTACGTGATCCAGGCCGTGCTCCCGGCGGAGTGGCTCGACGAGCACACCAAGTACCACATCAACCCCACCGGACGCTTTGTTATCGGCGGGCCCATGGGCGACACCGGACTGACCGGCCGCAAGATCATTGTGGATACCTACGGTGGTGCAGGCCGTCACGGCGGCGGCGCTTTCAGCGGTAAGGATCCGACGAAGGTGGATCGCTCGGCAGCGTATATGGCCCGCTACATCGCCAAGAACATCGTGGCCGCGGGTCTGGCTGATCGCGCCGAAGTCCAGCTTGCCTACGCTATTGGCGTGGCCGAGCCGGTCAGCGTGCGCATCGAGACGTTCGGTACCGGCAAGGTGGGCGAAGCCAAGCTGACGGAGTTGGTGCGCAAGAACTTCTCGTTGACCCCCAAGGGCATCATCGAAAGCCTGAATCTGCGCCGGCCCATTTACCAGAAGACCGCCGCGTACGGCCACTTTGGCCGCACCGAGCCGGAATTCACCTGGGAAGCCACTGACAAAGCCGCCACCCTGGCCGAGCAGGCCGGGCTGAAGGCCGCTGTCAAGTAGACCCGCACCAACAATTCCGTCAAAGAAGAAACGCTGCGTTCGCAGCGTTTCTTCTTTGACGGAATTGTTTGCTTTCCCCCCTGTCATTTTGCATTTACGGATGCCTCCGGTGCCGCGATCTGACTTGTGTAGTCCATCAACGGAGTCGGTTTCCCATTTGACTCAGGGAACCTTGATTAGCTTCTTCGTCCTTACGGCCAGAATAGATCATTGCTATTCATTTCCGTTTCATTCCATTGAGTCTTTGACCGCACTTCTCGTGGACGAAACAAACGCTTCCCGGCGGCGTCTAATTATCGGACGAAAGCGCATCTGCGCAGACACTCGGAAATTTAGTTGAATGAGCCTACACTGGAGGTGCTCTGACTTCTCCGCACTCCCCCTTCATGCGCCGAACTGCATTCATGGTTCTTGTGCTGGCTGCCGTTTGTGTCATGGCGGCATTCGATGCGTCAGCCGCCCCGGCTACGCAGCGGGAGAGCTCTGGGTCCGCGTCTCCTGGTCACAAGAAATCACCGAAAACAACGAAGCCTGCAACTCCCCATGCGGCGGCAAATCCTGCCGGGCGTTCCGGAGTTCGCGCTTCGAAACAGGCGCCTGGACAGCCTTCCGCGCGAAAACTCGCCGGGGCGGGGACTGGGCATAAGGCAACGGCGCCCACGGGGGCGGCTCATGCGGGAACGCCGAGGCAGGGCGCAAAGTCCCGTCAGCCCTCCCGACCCGCGCCGCCTTTGCGCACGCGTGCAGCCGCGAAGTCTCGCCAGGGAGCACCCTCCTACCGGTCTGCACAGCGGAGTCAGACCACAGAGCCAAGCTCGACGGCAAAGTCCAAGCTGACTGCCAAGGCAAATGTCTCGACCAGAGCGAAGGAGGCTCCAGATCCAGAACCGGCTCCGCGAGCGACTCAGGCTGCAAGTCTCCCCCCCAGCACAAGGCATCGTATGGCCGTGGAGCCTCCGCAAGTGGCGGAGACGGACGCTCCAGACCAACCCGCCGAGACCAAAGCCGCCTCGCTGCCACGGATGCGTGCTGCGGTGATGCCGCCTCCGCTGCGCGGGTCCTTTGAGTCGCTGGCGCGGCAGAACGCAAAGACAGAAGCCGACAGCCTGGAACGCATCGAGGACGAAGACGATTTGAACGACCGTATTGCGCGCAAGATGCTGGTGCCGGTACCGGCCTCCACGGCCCTCACCGTCAACAGCAACCTGGCGGAGAACCACCGCTATTGCCGGCCCTGGACGGCGAGCTTTCTCTCGGACTTGGCGCGCGCGCATTTGGCCATGTTCCATCGCCCGCTCGCGGTCAGCTCGGCAGTGCGGACCGTCGAGTACCAGAAGCGGCTGATGGAAACCAACGGCAATGCCGCGGCAGCCGAGGGTGACGTCGCCAGCCCGCATCTGACCGGGGCGACCATCGATATACCCAAGCAGGGCATGGACCGGCGGGAACTCGGCTGGATGCGAGCCCGGCTGCTGGCGCTTCAAAATGCCGGCAGACTGGACGTCGAAGAGGAGTTCCAGCAGTCCTGCTTCCATATCACGGTGTACAAGAGCTACGTGCCGGATACACCGCCCCGCAAGACACCCGCGCCAGCGAGGGCGGCCAAATTGCCTCCGCCCATGAGGACGGGACAGACCCAGGCGATTCGGCGCAAGCCGGGGCAGCCGAAACGCGCTCGTCCCAGGCAGCCAGCCAGTGAACCGCTGCCGTCCGCCGCGCCGGCCACCGCCACGGCCGAAGGGCTGTAGGGTCACCGCTGCATTACCGGCCCGCATGGGTTAACAGAAATAAATTGTGCTTCGCAGGCCGTTCAACGGTACAATTTCGCCCAAAGCCAAATATGGCTGAACGAGGCGGATAGATGAGTGATTTGGGAGTCCAACCTGTGGCCGGAATCGTCCCTGAGGGCGTCGGCCTGTCCGAGTGGCAGCGCGTTTCAAACACTTTTTCAGCGCCGTCGAAAACCTTTGAAGACATCAAGCGCGGCAACCGGAGCTGGTGGCTGCCGTTCGTCATTATGGTCTTGATTGGCTACGTGTTGTTTGCGGCCATCACCCTCAAGGTGGGTTGGGCGCAGGTGGCCGAAAACACGATTCATGTGGATGCGAAGGCCGCGGATCGGATGGACAAAATGCCCGCCGAACAACGGGCGACGGCAATGAAGTTCACGCGATACAGCATTGAGGGCGCGTTCGCCGCAGCGCCGGTGATGATCCTCATCGTCGTTGCGCTGGGAACGCTGGTGCTCTGGGGCACCATCAACTTCGTCTTCGGCGGCAAGGCCAGTTTTGGCAGCGTGTTCGCGGTGTGGATGTTTGCGGGGCTGCCGGGAGTGATCAAGTCGCTGCTGGGGGCCGTTGTGATCTACGCAGGGGGGACACCGGAGTCGTTCAACCTGAACAACTTTGCGCCCACCAGCGTGGGAGCGTTTCTGAACCCGCTGGAGACCAACGCCGCGCTCTACAAGCTGGCGAGCGCGCTGGACGTGACCACCATTTGGAGCATGGTGCTGATGGGAATCGGCATTGCGATCGTGGCGGGAGTCAAGCGCAGTTCCGGCTACATTACCGTCTTCGGCTGGTGGGCGATCATGACCCTGATTGGCGTGGGCTGGGCGGCTGTCAACGGCTAGTCACGGCCTCGTTGCCGGGTGAACGGCCGCAAAGAAGTGTATGGTGCCCCACCCTTGCGGCAGAAGAATGCCGCGAGGGTGGGGCACGGAAGCCTCTGGCGTGGACGAGTGTGCAAAAAAGCCAAACAGCGCGAATCCCAACGGGATTCGCGCTGTTTGGCTTTTCCAAAGCTAGGAGCTAGAAGTTAGCGGCTAGAAGCTGCTTCACTCCGTCCATCTGCGAATGATCAGCGTCGCGTTGATGCCGCCAAAGCCGAACGAATTCGACAGCGCAATATCGAAGTTGTGCGCGATGGCATTGTTGGGCACGTAGTCCAGACGGCACTCGGGGTCGACATTGTCCAGATTGATGGTCGGCGGAAGCTGCTGGTTGACCAGCGCCAGCACGGAAATGCCGGCTTCCAGACCGCCCGCACCGCCCAACAGGTGGCCGGTCATGGACTTGGTGCCGGAGACCTTGAGCTTGTGGCTGAGAGCGTGTTCGCCGAAGACCAGTTCGATGGCGCGGGACTCGTTGCCGTCGCCCGCTGGCGTCGAGGTGGCGTGCGCGTTCACATAGCCGACTTCTTCCGGCTTGATACCGGCGTCCTTCAGCGCTGCCCGCATGGCGCGCTGTGCGCCGGCACCCTCGGGAGCGATACCGGTGATGTGGTACGCGTCGGCGCTCATACCGTAGCCGATGACTTCGCCCAGAATTTTTGCACCGCGCGCCTTGGCGAACTCCAACTCTTCGAGAATCAGAATCCCGGCGCCCTCGCCGATGACGAAACCGTCGCGGTCCTTGTCGAATGGGCGGCTGGCGTGGGTTGGGTCGTCGTTGCGCGTGGAGAGCGCACGCATGGCAGCGAAACCGCCGACTGCGAGAGGCGTGACGGAGGCTTCAGCGCCGCCGGCAATCATCACATCCGCGTCGCCGTGCATGATCATGCGCGCCGAGTCGCCGATGGAGTTGGCGCTGGTGGCGCAGGCCGTGGCTGTGGCCGAAATAGGGCCTTGCGCGCCGTAGCGGATGCTGATTTGCCCGGCCGCCATGTTCACAATCACTGCGGGAATGAAGAAGGGCGAAATCTTGCGCGGGCCGCCGTTCATCAGGTTGGTGTGCTCGCGCTCAATGATCTCGAATCCGCCAATACCGGAACCAATAAAGACGCCCACCCGGTCGGCAATCTCCGGAGTGATCTTGAGGCCCGACTGGGCCATGGCTTCCTGGGTGGCTGCGAAGGCGAAGTGGATGAAGCGTCCCATTTTGCGGGACTCTTTTTTATCCACGAAGTTCAGCGGGTCAAAGTTCTTGACCTCGGCGGCGAAGGTGACCGCAAAGCCAGTGGTATCGAAGCCCTGAATGGGTCCCATACCACTGGCGCCGGCCAAAAGCTGGCTCCAGACTTCGGGCGCGGTGTTGCCCACACCGCACACCAGCCCCAGGCCGGTGATGACGACTCTTCGGGTCACAGGCTACTTGGCGCCCTTCGCGCCTTTTTCGTTCTTCTCGATGTAGTCAACAGCGTCCTTGACGGTCTTGATCTTCTCGGCATCCTCGTCGGGAATCTCCAGGTCGAAAGCTTCCTCGAACTGCATTACCAGCTCGACGACGTCCAGCGAATCCGCGCCCAGATCTTCCTGGAAGCTGGCGCCGGGGGTTACTTCGGCCTCATCCACCTGCAACTGCTCGACGATGATCTGCTTGACTTTCTCTTCAACGGCCATGCGTGGTTCTCCTCGTGTATTTCAGAACTTGGGAATCTCTCCGGGGCTCGCCGGTTCGGTCTCCGCCCTGCCTACGATACCGGGCCGTGGCGGGGGAGCACAACTACTGCGCCCAACAAAATGCGCATGTCCCCGAAATTTCAAGTCTACCGGGCGGGTCGGGGTGTGTAAAGGCTTGGGGAAGCAGGAAGATGCCGAGGGAACAGGGAACAGGGAACAGGGAACAGGAAATACGCTGCAATGCACAGGAAATGCACAGGCAAAAGGCGTATATTAGGCGAAACACTGGAAGGGGTCCTCAATGCAGTCTTTGATTGCCGGAATTGCCGCGTTGGTGGGAATTGCTTTGGGCTTTTGGCTGAGGAACACATCGGCGAAGGCTGAGAAGGCGCAGTTTGTGCGTCGCGCGGAAGAACTGGCAGCGGAACTGGCGGGCGTCCGGACGCAGGCGGCACAGGCGCAGGCCGAATCGGCGGCGCGGGCCGGTTTCGAGTCGCTGGCGGCGGAGCGGGAAAAGACCATTGGGCGGCTGGCCGGCGAGCGGGACATTCTGCGCGGGGAACTGCAAGTCAAGGGCGAGGCCGAGCGGCGATCCGTGGCGCGCATCAGCCAGTTGGAAGCCGAGCTGAACGGCGAGCGGCAGGGCTTGCAGGAGAAGCTGGCCCTCCTGGAGACGGCCAAGCAGGCAATGGCCCACCAGTTCGAGGCCCTGGCCGGCGACATTCTGGAAAAGAAGTCGAAGAGTTTTTCCGAGGGCACGCAAAAAGACTTGGGAACCTTGCTGACGCCGCTGCGAGAGCAAATCAAGGAGTTTCGCGACAAGGTGGAACAAGCGCAGACCGACTCCAAGACAGGCGTAACGAAGCTGGAGACGCTGATCGGCACCTTGGGCGGTTTGAATCAGCAGTTGACCCAGGAGGCGAAGAACCTGAGCACGGCGTTGCGCGGCTCGTCGAAGGCGCAGGGTGACTGGGGCGAGCTGATTGTTCGCAATTTGCTGGAGAAGGCGGGTCTGCGCGAGGGCGAGCAGTTCCGGGTGCAGGAGACGTTCGACGCGGCCGACAACGGAGACGAGCGTCAGAGGAAGTCTCGCCCGGACGTGATCGTCAACCTGCCCGGCAGCCGGCACCTGGTGATCGATTCCAAGGTCTCGCTCAACGCTTACACCGACTCAGTGAATGCGGAGACGGAGGAGTTGCGCAAGATCGCGGTGAAGCGCCACCTGGCAAGCGTACGCGGTCACGTGGATGAGCTGGCTCTGAAGAGTTATCACAAGTTACAGGCCCTGGATACGCCGGACTTTGTGGTGATGTTTGTCCCCATCGAGCCGGCGTTCCTCGTGGCGTTGCACGAGGATGAGGGGCTGTGGCGCTACGCGTATGAGAAGGAAGTGCTGCTGGTTGGGCCCACGACGCTGCTGTTCGTGATCCGCATTGTGGATAACTTATGGCAGCAGGAGTTACAGGCTCGCAGCGTGCAGGACGTGATGAATCGCGGGGCGGAGTTATACGACAAGTTCGTCGGATTTGTGAGCGACCTGGAGGCAGTGGGAAAGAATCTGCGCGGGGCCGACCAGAGTTATTCGAGCGCCATGAAGAAGCTGAGCGAGGGGCGGGGGAACTTGATCCGCCAGGTAGAGATGCTGAAGGGTTTGGGCGTGCGGACGGGCAAATCGCTGCCGCGCAATCTGCTGGATGCGGCGGGAGTGGACGAGCCGGGGCTGGCGCTGGCGGCCGAGGCGGACGAAAACGGCGACAAGGCGGAGTAGGCCGCCGGTCCAACCGCAGGTTATTCTAATTCGCTCGGAATGACCTACGGTTGGACCGGAGATTTTGAGTCCGTTGTATCCCAGGTCCCCAAGTGCGAGGGACCTGGGGCACCCGCACTTGGGGCGGATCACTAAGGTTCGTGCACTAAACGGAAATACCGTTTCGCCTTGGCCACATCCTTGAAAATCTGCGTCTTCAAGGCTTCGGGCGAGGGCCACTCGATCTCGCCCCGCAGGCGCAGCAGAAACTCCAGATCGATCGGCGTCTGCTCATCGAGATCGATTGGCTCGAAGTCCAGGATGTGCGATTCGACGGCAAACGACGCTTCGCCAAACGTGGGCCGGTTGCCCACATTGGTCACCGCCTGAAACCGCCGCCCGCCCACCGTCAGTCGCGTGACGTACACACCAAAGGCGGGCAGAAGGCCGGTGTAAGGAGCCAGGTTTACGGTGGGCACCAGGAGCCGTGTGCCGATGCCGCGCCCGCGTGCCGGCGTGGAACGCACCTGAAACGGGCGGCCCAGCATCCAGCGGGCGCGCTTCATGTCGCCCGCCGCGATCAGTGCCCGGATCGCGGAGCTGGAAACCTCCAGCCCGCGCACGCTCACCGAAGTGTGGACATGGACGCCAAACCCGAAGCCCGCGCCAAACCTCTGAAGCTGCGCCACGCCGGCCCGTGCGCGATGGCCAAAGTGGAAGTTTCCACCCTCATGCAGCCCGCGAATGCCCAGGGTTCCTACCAGGATCCGGCGCACAAACTCCGTGGCCGACAAGCTGGCAAGCGCCGCGTCAAAGGGCAGAACCAGAACTGCATCAATGCCGGTTTCGCCCAGCAGGCGAACACGCTCCGGCATGGGCGTGAGCAGCTTGGGCGCCTTGTGTGGGCGTAGAAACTGTTCGGGGTGAGGGTCAAAGGTGATGGCGATTGCCGGCACGCCCAACGCCCTCGCCTCGGCAACCACGGAGGAGAGAATCTCCCGGTGCCCCAGGTGCACTCCGTCGAAGTTGCCGATGGCGGCCACGCTGGGGCCAAAGCCTGCCGGAACGTCGGCGACTGAATGGAAAACTGAAATCGGGTGCTGAACGGGAAGCGCGCTGCCGTGGCTCATGAATTCGCGGTCCCCTGATTTGACGCGCCCAGTTCCGCGGGCTCCAGACCGACGGCCCCAAGGCTCACGGGCAGGCTGAGGCCGTCATACGCCAGGCGAATGCCGTCGGGCAAAAGGCTGTTCGTCTCTTCGTGGCCCAACTCGTGGGCGATGTGGGTCAGCCAGGTGCGGCGCGCGCCGATGCGGCGGGACCAGGCCACAGCCTGCTCCACCGTAGCGTGACTGGGGTGTGGCTTGTAGCGCAGAGCTGAAAGTACCAGCAGGTCGAGCCCTTCAAGCAGCGCGAAGCTGGATTCGGGGATGGCGCTCACATCGGTCAGGTAGGCGGCGCGCCCAAAGCGGAAGCCGACAATCTCTTTTTGCCCATGCAGCACCGGCACGCGCACAAACTCGACGCCGTGAACCATATTTCGCTCTTGCAGAGGTTCCAACTGCACGCGGGCGCGGTTGGGGTAGGTGGCCTGAGGCGAAAAGGTGTAGTCATAGATGCGCTCCAGCACTTCCGTCGTCTCCGGCGTGGCATAGAGCGGGATCGGCGCGCCCTCGCGAAAAACGGTGAAGCTGAGCGGACGCAGATCGTCCAAGCCGAGAATGTGGTCGGCATGGGAGTGGGTGTACAGCACTGCGTCGACCCGGGTGAGTCCGTTGCGCAGCGCCTGTTCTCGGAAGTCCGGGCCTGTGTCGATGACCACCACGCGCTCGCGGGCGCCTCCCCGGCCATGCTCCTGCCAGCGCAGCAGCACGGAAGGCCGCAGCCGTCGGTCGCGCGGATCGGTGGAGGTGCAGACCGCGCAATGGCAGCCCAGCGTGGGAACCCCCATCGAGGTTCCCGTCCCGAGAAATGTGAGCAGGCCGTCCATGCCGGTGTCTAGCGAATGCCCGGCGGCGGCGGCTGTGGCGCTTGCATGCCCTGCAGGGTGATCATGCTGGTCAACTCCATGAAGGCCATGCGCACTTCAAAAAGAACCGTTTGCAGGGTGCGGTCCTCAGCCTCGGTCAGGTTGCCGCAGGTCTTTTCTGCCAGCACGCCCAACAGGTCGATCGTGGTGCGAGCGCCCAGAATGTCCACTCTGGGCCGCTGGCCCTCTTGTGCGCCTGCGCCCATCTGGATCATGGCGGAGACATAGAACTGCTGCACCAGGTGTTCAAAGCCCACTGCAGGCTGCGCGCCCATGGCGGGGTTCTGCGCGCGGATCAGGTCTTCGAGCCGCTGAGCCGCCACGTCGTAGGCCATTTTCTGTTCGCGAATCTCCTGGGCGGTGGGGGCGGGAGGCAATTCTGCGGCAAGCTCTTCGGCCGCAGGGGCTTCCGGATCGGGCTCCGACTTCGCCACAGGTTTGGGCTCGCTGACGACCAAGCGCGGACCGCCGCCCGGCTCCGGCGGCGTCAGGTCGGGTTGCGCTGGCTGCTGGCCTTCGTGCTCTTCGTCCGCCTTGAACTTGCGGCGGTCAATCACCGTGAATTTGGGGGTTTCGCTCATCGTCTCCAGGTTTCCAATCCATGTTACTGATTTGTTGACTTGCTCATTCGCCAAGTTGCTCACTCGCACTGAACTCAGGCGGCGCGGCCAGGATGCGGGCCGCGCCCGTGGCCGTCCCGGCAGTGTAATTGAAGGGTAGATTTCGGATTTCCGCTTCGCCGCGAATCATGCCCAGGGCAAAAAGGCGGGCTCCTGTTGTCAGCGGCAATTCCGCGGCGCTGGTGATGTGTCCGGCGCTTGTTCCGTCTTCCAAAGTCAGCTTGGTGCCTGCGGCAGGCAGAGGCCCAAAAATCTCCAGCGGAAGCAGGTGCCGGTGTACGCTGCCGCGGGAACGGATGCGCTCCACAATCTCCTGGCCCAGATAGCAGCCCTTGCTGAAGTGCAAAGCGCGCATCTGCGAGGTTTCCTGCGCCAGATCGCGCTCCACAATGTCGATGCCGTAGGCGGGAATCGCTTCGGCGATGCGAAAAGCCTCAAGGGAAGCCGCGCCCACCGGGATAGCGCTTGCCTCAATCAGGGCAGCCCACAGGGCCGGAATCTCCGCCGACTGCACCCAAAGCGCGAAATGGGGCGCCAGCAGGCCGTAGGCGCGCACAACTCGCACTTCACGGCCATTCCAGGTGCCATTGGCGGCGGTCAGAACCTCTGATGGCGCCGGCAGGCCCAGCCGGGCCAACACGCCAGTAGCCAGCGGGCCGGTCAGACCCAAGGCCGTTCTAAAACTCGAATCTTCGGCCGCCGGCACGCTCCGGGGCACCAATTCCACGTCGTCCATGATGATGAAGTGGTCCAGGTGAGCCAGCAGCTTTTCATATTGGTCCGCAGCCATTTCCAGCTCCAGGGATTCGCCATCGCGCCACACATGGAGGTCGCCCTGAATGCGTCCCTGCGCGTTCAGCACCAGGTTCCACGCGCCGGCATTCTCGCCCAAGTCGTTCACCATGTTGGTGACCATGCCGCTGAGCCAGCGGAAACGGTCTTCTCCGCGCACAGAGACGCGCCGCAGCCAGCCCAGGTCGTGGACTGCCGCTCCAGAGAGCAGCGCCGCTGTTTCCCGCGCTGGCGCGTCCAACTCCCGTGGTGTCAGAACGCCGCGATAGGCAACCAACTGCAGGGATCGAGACTCTTGAACCAGAAGGGCGGCAAGGGGTGTAGCCGGAAATTCCGCGGACAAGTTCTGGTCCGTGGCGTGGTCAACCGAGGGGAGCGCGGAGACGTCCATTTCAGTCATAGGGGAGCTTTTCCGCCGGTTCCGGCACAGATTTTCAGGAACAATATCGCGCCGCACCGCATCCTGATTATAGCCTTGGAAGAAGATAGGGAGAAACGATGGGTGAGCAGCACCGAGCCGGGAACAGGCAGACCGCGGAAGAAACGATGGCTTCGAAAGGGCAGGGCTTTCGTGGTGCCAACGAAGCGTCGGACGGGAACGCGGCGTCTGTCGCCGGGGAAATAGCGCCCCGAAGGGCTAGCGCTCGCAGTGCGTTGGTGTGGATGACGTGCGCGGCTGCGCTGGGCCTTGCAGTGGCAGTGGCAGCGGCGCAGACCCAGGCGCCAGTCACGGCCCCGCCGCCTGCGGCACAAACCAGCCCACAGCCCGGCGCTGAGAGCCAGGTTCCGGAAAAGGGAGGCAAGCCCAAAGCCGAGACCCGCATCACCCCCGAGCAGGCGAAGAAGCTCTTCGGCCTGGTGGACGAACTGATCAAGTTCTCCTCTGACGAGAGCGGCCTGCCCATCAAGAGCCCGGTCAAGCGCCAACTCACCTCCCGCGATGCCGTCGAAGGCTACCTGAACAAGAAGTTCGAGGAGGACGAGGGCGCCAAGCGCCTGCAGCGCAATGAAATCGTGCTCAAGAAGTTTGGACTGCTGGATCGCGACTTCGACTTGAAGCCTTTTCTGCTGGCGCTCCTGAAGGAGCAGATCGAGGCCTACTACGACTCCAAAACCAAGACCGTATACATGCTCGACTGGGTGGACATCGAGGAGCAGAAGCCGGTGCTGGCGCATGAGCTGACCCACGCGCTCCAGGATCAACATTCCGATCTTGAGAAATGGAACGACCAGACCCCCGACGACGTTTCGCTCAACTCTCGCGAGGATACCGACCACCTGGCCAAGGACGAGATGGACACCGCACGCGAGGCGGTCGTTGAGGGCCAGGCTACGGCCGTCATGATGGACTACATCTTGAAACCGATGGGTAAGAGTCTGGTCAAGGACCCCGAGGTGCTGGACTTTGTGAAGCAGCAGATGTCGGGCTCGGACAATTCGCCGGTGCTGGCGCGGGCGCCGCTGTTGCTCTCCGAGTCGCTCCTGTTTCCCTATCGCGAGGGCCTCAGCTTCGAGCAGGACGTTTGGATGGACAAGGGCCGGGCCGCTGCTTTTGCCGGAACCATGGACCGGCCGCCGACATCGAGTTGGGAGATCATCAACCCGCTCGAATACGAGAAGAAGCACATGCCCTCCATCCCGCTGATGCCCGACATCCATCCGCTGGTGGACAAGCTTTACAAGCCCTACGACATTGGCCAGATCGGGCAGCTCGATGTGCATATTCTTGCCGAGCTGTTTGGCGGCGAAAATGCGGCTCGCGATCTGACCCCGGCCTGGGACGGCGGCCTCTACTGGGCTGGACAGCGCCTGAGCGCCACGACCGACGCTGAGCGTTCCAACACGAATTCCGTCTCGCTCTTTTACATGTCGGTGTGGAAGAACGCGGCCTCCGCCCAAGCCTTTGCCCACCTCTACGCCGAGGAACTGGGGCGGAAGTATTCCGGTCTCAAGCACGACGTGGCAGCCGAGCGTTCCATCCCCTCCGGCCGGGCCGCAGGGTCGGCCCAGCCAATTGCCGATGAGCAGGTTTACTCCACCAGCGAAGGTCCGGTAGTGATCACCACGCGGGGCAAGCGGGTCTTCGTCGCCGAGAGCTTCGACCTCGACATGGCGCGCAAACTCGCCTCGCTTGTTCTCGATGCCCAGGGAACGGGCGAAATGCACATGGCCGAAGCTCCCCACGCCCCTTCGTTTCCGGGTGCCCCCGGTCTCGACTCTGAGACCAGTGAACCACTCACTGGAGACCTCGTCCGCTTTCTTTCCGATTGCGGCGTGATGAAAATAGCAGTCAACGCGGCTGTGCAGGCGAAGAAGTAGCAGCAGGCTTCCGGATAACACCAAATCTCAATGCTCCCAGGTCTCAGAATCAAGACCTGGGGCACCCGCGATGGATGCGAGAACAAACGATGGGAGACCTAGCTGAGCACCGGCTAGGTAAAGCTCGCCCTGCCTCCGACCGAATCAGGCCGGGTCCTTGTGGACGAGATATTCGTCCAGAAGCTCGGCTACCAACACAGCGGTTGGGACCGAAACCATCGCTCCCAGAACGCCTGCCAGCGCGGAACCGATGACTAACGCGACGAGAATGGCCAAGCCGGGCAGGTTGACCCGGTTCCTCATGATGCGCGGCGTGAGATAGGAATTCTCAACCTGCAGATAGATCAGGTAAAAGATGGCAACGCCGAGCGTGCTGCCCCATGAATCGATGGCTGCCACCATCAAGGCCAGCCCAATGCAGATGGCTGCTCCCAGCACGGGAATGATGTTCAGCAGTCCAGTCATCACGCCCAGGGCATAGGCGTAACGAACGTGGAGAGACAGATAGACAATGGTGCTGGTCACTCCGAGGATGAGCATCAGGCTCCCCTGGCCCAGCAGCCATTTGCCCATGCGAACCTCCGCACGCTGCAGGGTCCGGTCGAGCCGGCCGCGCTTTTCAGGCGGGAAGAACGAAAGGAACCAACGATAAGCGTGGTCGCCTTCCAAAATGAAATAAATCGTCAGAATGAATCCCATGATGATATCGAATAAGTTGCCTGCCCAGTCCTTGAGAGAGAACAGGAGATAGGGGGCGGCCTTGCCGGCGAAATCCTGAAGCCGGGAATTAATGTCCGCGGTATTCAACTGCTGCGTCATGGGAATGCTCTTGAGTTTGTCCAACATGCTCGGCAGGCGGGTCGGCAGATCTCTGGAAAACTCCTCCATGTCTTTGAGGACCGGAGGCAGAGCGAGAAAGCCGAAGATCGCCAGCGCTCCAGCTGTCACCACCAGGAGAAGAAAGATGGCTGAGCCTTTGAACGGTTGTTGCCGGCCGATGTGCAGGTTGGAAATGGCGCGCACCAACGGGGTGAGCACCACAGCGAACAGCGCGCTGACATAGAGCAGCACGAGTACGTCGCGGATGAACCAGGCCAGGTAGCAGGCCAGGGCAAGGGTAAAAGCGAAGACAATGTCGCGGCGAAGAGTGCGCGGGCTGGCGTCGGGCTCGGTCATGTTGGGGCTTCCTAAGAACGGGAGTATACGGTAACGGCAATGCGCTCAGCTAATTCTGGCAAATCAGGGTGCGATGTTCTCTATGGTTTGTTTCCGTGTTGCGGCTTCTGGTTGGTTGCTGATTTTTATTGGCTGCGTGAGCTTGAGCGCGCAGGGATAGAAGGTTCTCTGTCTGAAACAGGAATCACCCGCGTGTTCGGCTGCAGAGTGTACCTGCCCGAGCGCGCATGGATCCGAGCTATTGTTTCGGCTTGCCGGGCAGAGCGGGCCTGACTATGGGCGTGGGCTTGGCGGGGGTGGGAGCCACAAGCGCGCGCTTCATCAGCGGTTGGCCGCCGGTATTGGGCAGCAGCGCCGGCTTCACTGCCGGCTTGGCGGGTTGCTTATCGGACGAACCGCCGGAAGCGGTGCCGGCGATCATCTTGGCCGGCGCAAGTGCTTTGACGGGCTTGACGGTCATGCCGGTAACCGGCGTCGCGACGGACGGCTTCGTTGTGCCGGTTGCTGTCCCCGGTTTGGCGGGCAGATCGGCGGCCGCCTTCAAGAGGGGGATGGCCTTCTCGTCGCCGAGGAACTGTTCGTCGTCCTTCCCCACGATAGCTGCCTTCATCCAGGCCAGCCAAATGGGCAAGGCTGCGCGTGCGCCAGTCTCCTTTTCACCCAGCGACTGGCGGCTGTCGAAGCCCACCCACACGCCGCAGGTGACGGACGGCGTAAAGCCGAGGAACCAGGCGTCGGTGTAATCGCTGGTGGTGCCCGTTTTGCCGCCAACAGGATGGTTCAGCTGTGCCGCCGCGGCTCCTGTGCCGTGCTGCGTTACAGCGCGCAGCAGGGTCATCATGGTGCGCGCCGTCTGCTGGTCGATCGCCTCGTTCACCTGGGGCGTGTCTTCCCATAGCGGGACGCCGTCGGCGTTGGAAACACTTTTGACCAGCCGCGGCTTCACCCTCAATCCATCGTTGGGGAAGACCGAGTAGCTGGCCACCTGCTCTTCGAGCGTGATTTCCACCGCGCCCAGAGCGATCGGCAGATAGGCGGGAATGTTGGAGGTGACGCCGAAGCGGTGGGCTACGTCGATGACCTTGTGAATGCCCACCCGCGCCGCCAGCTTGATGGCGGGAACGTTGCGCGATTCGGCGAAGGCGTTGATCAGGGTCATCGCGCCCTTGTAGTCGTTCTCGTAGTTGTGCGGGGTGTAGCCGCCGTAGCTGACCGGGCTGTCGACAATGATGTCGTCGGGCTTGGCGCCGTCCTCAATGGCGGCGGTATAGACGTAGGGCTTGAAGCTGGAGCCGGTCTGCCGTTCCGATTGCGTGGCGCGATTGAACTGCGAGAGCGCGTAGTCGCGCCCCCCCACCATGGCCAGAATGTCGCCGGTGATGTTGTCGATGGCCAGCAGGGAGCCTTGCGCGCCGGAGTCCTGTTCGAGGGTTGCCCGGCGTGCGCCCGCCTCGACCGCCTCGGCCAGGTGCACGTAGATCACATCGCCCGGCGTAACGAGCGCATCGCCGAAGCGCTGCCCGGTCCATTTCCAGTCCTCGGGCAGAAGCACGATCTCTTCGTGGCCTATGTGGGCGTGAATCTCCAGGGGTAGGACGCGTGTGACGACGGCGTGAACGTAGTCCCCGGGCCCTGATTTCATGGCCCAGTCGGGGTGTTTGTAATCGTCGATGGAAACGCCGCTGGCGAGCACATTTTCAAGCCTGCCGGGCCCGTTCTGCCCGACCCAGCCGCGCCGACGCTCATAGGCAGCCAGACCATCCGTAACGGCGCGATTGGCCGTCTGCTGCAGGTCCAGATCGAGCGTGGTTTGCACCTTCAGGCCGGCCTCGTGCACCTCCTCGGTGCCGAAGCGCTTCTCCAACTCCCGGCGAACCTCTTCCTGAAACCAAGGCGCTACCGACATCTCGGGTTGAGAGATGTGCAGCCCCAGCGGCGCATTGCGGGCCTGGGCGGCTTCACGGTGGGTGATCGCTCCGTCGGACTCCATCTCTGAGAGCACCAGGTTGCGGCGGCGCAGCGATTTGTCCGGATTGAGCAGCGGCGAGAAAGCCGTCGGTCCTTTGGGGAGTCCGGCCAGCAGAGCCGCTTCGGTCAGGTTCAGTTCCTTGGCGTGCTTGCCGAAGTAGAACTCCGAGGCAGCCTCAAAACCATACATTCCGTGACCCAGGTAGATCTGGTTGCCATAGAGCGTGAAAATCTGCTGTTTGGTGAAGGAGCGCTCGATCTGGACGGCGAGGTACGCCTCCTGCACCTTGCGTCCGGCGGTGCGCTCGGAGGAAAGAAACAGGTTGCGGGCCAACTGCATGGTCAGCGTGGATGCGCCCTGCATGCGTCCGTGACTGCGCAGGTCGTGGACCACTGCGCCGATGACGCGGAATACATTGATGCCCCAGTGCGACTCGAAGCTCTTGTCTTCAATGGAGATGACGGCCTGGCGCAGCACTGGCGCAAAGTCGTCGTAGTTGACCACCTCGCGCCGCTCCAGCGCAAAGGATCCGATAATGCGGCCCTTGCGGTCATAAAGCTCGGTGGTGGTGGAGGGCCGGTAGCGCTCAAGATCGTGAATCTCCGGCAGATCGACTGAATACACAAGGGTCAGGCCGGCCAGGGAACCGGTGATCACGGCCAGCAAGAGCAGCGAGGCGAGCGCAAACTTGCCAACCAGCTTGCGCCGCTGGTTGACAGGGACCGGCCCGGCTTGAAGTCGGTGGGTCCTTGCAGGTTCACGAATTTCGTCAGGCTGGATGGGGGTGACAGCCAAGTGCTTCAGGCCTCGTGGGCAGTTTCTCGGATCTGCTGGGGGAGAAAATGCTTCAGCCTAAGGCTAGCACTATCCTGATCCGAAAGGATGCACAGGGGGCCTGCGCGTACCACGCGATGCAAGAGGGGAGAATGCGGGGTAGGGCGGAACGGAAGAGAACAGACGCCCGGCTGACCCAGATTTCTTGAGGCCAGCCGGGCATCGCTCGATCAGGCGGTCTTGGCTTTCAGCAGTTCGAGCGCCTTGTTCAGCGGCTCGTCGCCCTTGGCCGGAGCTGCCTCTTCGTCTTCTTCTTCGATGGGCGTGCCGACGATGGTGGTTGGCACCACGGCCTCGTCCTGGATCTTCTTGCCGCCCGGAGTCTGGTACTTGGCCACAGTGAGCAGCAGGGCAGCGCCGTCGGGCAGTTCGATGGTCTTTTGCACTGAGCCTTCGCCAAAGGTCCGTTCGCCCACCACATCGCCGCGCTTGGCGTCTTCAATGGCGGCTGCGGTCAGCTCGGCCGGGCCGGCGGTGCCGCGGTTGACCAGCACGGCCAGGGGCGCATCGGTCAGGAACTTTGCCGGGTCGGCGGTGAAGGTCTGGCGGGGAAACTTCTGGCCTTCGAGAGCAGCCAGCGTTCCCTGCTTGACAAAGAAGTTGGCCAGCAGCAGGCCCTGCTGCGCGTCGCCGCTGGAGGAGTCGCGCAGGTCGAGCAGCACTTTGCGGGTTTTGCCGGCCGCCTTGATCTTGGCCGCGATCTCGCCCACACGCTCGGCCGTCAGCGCGCCGGGCTTCAGATAGAGGATGGTCGAATTGTCATACTGCTGCTCGGCCAGCACCTGGGCTGCGGCGATGGAGCGAGTCAGCGTGAGCTTGTCGGGGTCGGCCTTGCGCGGGCGTACAACGGAGAGAGCCACAGTGGTGCCCGGCTTGCCTTCCAGCAGCAACCGGATGACCGCCAGCGACAACTCGCGTGTGGACTGCTCTCCGATGGACTCGATCACATCGCCGTCTGCCAAATGCTCCTTGTCGGCTGGCGAACCGGGCAGCACGCTGACCACGGTGGCGTAGCCAAAGCGCTTGGAGACGGTGATGCCCACCTGCGCCACACCGGTTGCGGGGCGATCCTTATAGATCTTGTATTCGGTCGGGGTCAGGTAGCTGGAGTCGGCGTCGAGTGACTCCAGCAGCCCATGCAGCGCGCCAGTGGTCACGTCGTTGATGTTCGGGTCGGTCACATAGTCGCTCTGGACCTTCTTGAGCACCTCGGCGTACACCCGCATCTGGCGGTAGGCGCCATCCTGCTGGCCGGCATGAACGCCGAGCAGCCCGAACTCACCCAAAATAAAGCCCCCGCCGAGAGTGGCGAAGATGGCTACGGAGAGCACAAAGACAAAACGCTTGAAAAACTGAGACACAGACACCACCGGGGCGGCCCTTTGGGGAAACAGACCGCTCACCCTATTTAGACGCAATGATACCGCAACAGCGATCAGGCGGTTGAAGCCGATGCAACTCCACAGCGGGCGGAAGGCCGGTTTTCCCCGTCCTCATGCCGCAAGAGAGGCGAAAGAACGGGGAATCCGGCTTTGGGCAGCCTACTGCTTGTTGACGTCGTAGTTCATGTAGACAACATGCGTCTGGAGATACTCCTCCAGGCCGTGCTTGCCGTCGGCGCCGCCGATGCCCGATTTGCGCCATCCAGCGTGGAACCCCTGCATGGCTTCGAAGTTCTCCCGATTGACGTAGGTCTCGCCGAACTTGAGTTCGTTCGCTGCGCGCATGGCCACGTCCAGGCTGCGCGTGTAAATGGACGAAGTCAGCCCGTACTCGCAGTCGTTGGCGTACTCGATCGCTTCATCGAGAGTCTTGAAGGTAGCAATCGGCAGCACCGGCCCGAAGGTTTCCTGCTGCATGATGCTGCTCTTCTGGTCGCAGCCGGTCAGAACCGTGGGCTGGTAATAGTAGCCGGCACCTTTTTCGAAGTTGCCGCCGCACGTCAGCTCCGCACCGTCTTTCACAGCCAATTCGACCGCCGCATGAACCAGTTCGCGCTGCCGCTTGCTCACCAGCGGACCCATTTCGGTGGCCGCTTCAAAGGGATCGCCCACCACGGTCTGCTGCATGGCCGCGGTCATTTTTTCGATGAACTCCTGGGCGACCGACTCGTGAACATACACCCGCTCGGCGCAGTTGCATACCTGGCCGGTATTGATGATGCGCGAGGCGCGAATGGCCCTGACGGCGAGGTCGATGTCCGCGTCGCCCATGACGATGGCCGGAGCCTTGCCGCCCAGTTCGAGCGAGACCTTGGTCACGTTGTCCGCGGCCGCGTGCATCACGGCCACGCCGCCGTCCACGCTGCCCGTCAGCGAAACCATGCCCACCTTCGGGTGCGCGGCCAGCGCCTTGCCCACCACCGAACCGGAGCCTGAGACGAGGTTGAATACGCCCTTGGGCAGCGACGACTGGGCAACCAGGCGGGCAAACTCGAAAGCGTTGATGGGAGTCTCGCTGCTGGGCTTGATGACGATGGTGTTGCCGGTGATGAGCGCGGGCGCCATCTTGCGGACGATCAGGAAGAAAGGAAAATTCCAGGGCAGAATGCCTGCAATGACGCCGATGGGCATTTTATAGAGCAGAATGTTTTCGCCGGGGCGGTCGCTGGGGATGATCTCGCCCTCGTAGCGGCGGGCAAACTCGGCCATATAGTCCAGGTAGTCGGCCGAGAAGTCCACTTCGACCTGGGCAAGCGCCAGGATCTTGCCTTGCTCCGCGGTGATCACATGCGCCAGCGACTCGCGGTTGGCGCGCACCAGGGAGGCGATCTCGCGCAGATAGCCTGCGCGGCGGATGGCTGGCAGCGCGGCCCAGCTCTTCTGCGCCTTTTCCGCAGCCAGCACGGCCCGGTTCACATCCTCCACCGTGCCGTTGGGAAATTCGGCGATCACTTCTTCCGTTGCGGGGTTTATGACCGACAGCGTCTCTTGCGACGCCACAAATTCACCATCGATCAACATCTCGTAACATTTGAGACTTGTCTGGGTTGCACTCATGATAGAAAATCCTCCCTGCCTGTTTCGCCGCCGCGGTAAAGACTCGCCGCCGGCACTTCGTTTCGGATTGCGCGTGCTCCGAAGCAGGGACAATCATAGTGGGTTCCTGCAAGAAGAGGGAAGGCCCGGAACTGTTTTCAATAGAGACAAAGCCCCGCGGTACCTCAGTAACTGATGGCATTTATTTCGCAGCCGATGAAAGGTCGATGAAGATCGATACCTGGCCGGAGTTTTCACGTGGAATTGACTATCAACGTGCCCGGGTGTATATGTTATGGTCTTCACAATAACTTTCCAGAACAATCAATGAAAGGGACGGAGCCTATGTTACCGTTTCGAGGGATTCGTGCGCTTGGATTCGCTGTTATCACTTCAATGCTTAGTCTCGCTTTGGCGGCGCAGGTAGGGGACGCGAAAGATGTGCTTCTCAATCGGCTCAAGCAGCAGTTTCCGCCGACAAAGTTTACGGCGGATCGATCCAACGTGGTCACAGTCGGGTCCATTGTGGCGCTTCAAAAAGATGGGCTGCTGGTCTATAGCGTAACTGTGCCGAATCCGCCCATCAGCGTTTATAAGAACGGCAAGTTATCTCAAGGCTTCGGCGACATGTTCAAAGTGGACATGGTCGACGGCGCAGGGCGTGACGGGGGCTCGGCCAGTATCCCCAGAAAAACGCTGGTTACCGGGGAAAAATTCTGGATAAGTTCCATCGAGATTGGCAAGGACGCCATCTTTGTGCAGGTAACTACCGACCCCTATGACGACGATGGACGTTACTTTGGCACTCTCAAGTTTCTTGTTCCGAAGGGAACTATTCCGACGCCCGACGAAGGTGTAAAGGCGGTCTCGGAAGTTCTCGCGGTGCAGGAAGCGGGAAGTCAGCCCGTGCCGGATCAGGGCGCCCAGATGGCTCCTCTTCCGCCGCCCGCGCCCGCTCCGGCAAAATACGCGGCAGTAGAGCCGCCGCCTCCCGCACCTCTTCCTCCGCCCACGATTGCGCTTGGACAGACCAAGGCGCAAGTGTGTGCGGCCTTCGGCGATCCGGCCAGGAAAGCGGTGCTGGGACCCAAGGAGATCTTCTTCTACAAGGATATGAAGGTGACTTTCACCAACGGTAAAGTCAGCAACATTCAATAGAGAATAGGCCAGGAACGGCTCGGCCCATCTGACGCGGAGCCGTGGACCGGTAACGCAAGGAGAAAGAAGACCCGATGAGTATTTCGAATTTTCGCAGGACCATGAGAACGGGTTCCACAGTATTGACTCTTGCCGGGCTCCTCTGTCTGGGCATGGCGGCGAGTGCATCCAGCAAAAGCGCCAGCAAGCCTGCGCCGGCGTCGAAGCCCGCGCCAGCCGCTAAACCTGCTGGAAATTCCGGCGGTGGGGCCACGCACGGAACCAGCGGGGGTGGTTCGTCGGCCAACCACACCAACGTGGGTCCCTCAGCAAATCATCCCAACGTAGGTCCATCAGCAAATAACCCCAATGTAGGGCCTTCTGCGAACCACCCCAATGTCGGCCCGTCTGCCAACCGGCCAGGTGGAGTCGCTCCCCGGCCCAACGGCGCAGGGAACTCTCAACCCAGGCCCGGAGGAGGAAATTTCCAGCCGCGTCCCGGCGAACAGCCATCCTCCCGAGTGGGCCAGCAGCGGCCAGGGCAGGGCTTCGCTCCCAGGGGCGTGGTGGAACACAGAACTCCCAGCGGCAGCACGGTTCGCATGCGCGCCAACGGCAGACCGAGTGAAATCCACGACGCACGCCGCGGCATGACCATCAATCACGGATTGAATGGCGGCCGCCGAGTGGCGATGGAAGATCGCATGCACAACCGCACCGTCTTTGAGAGGGGGCGTCCGGGCTACGTGCAGCACCCGTATAACTTCCACGGCCATGAGTTCGCCCAGCGCACGTACTTCTATCACGGCCGCGCTTACAGCCACCAATATTACGGCTATGGCTATCGCGGCATGTACATGAACGTCTACGCGCCAGGATTCTACTATGGGCCGGCGTTTTACGGCTGGGCTTACAACCCGTGGGCTGCGCCGATCACCTTCGGGTGGGGATGGGGCGGAAGTCCGTGGTATGGCTATTACGGCTCCTATTTCTCTCCTTATCCGTCGTATCCTTCGGCTGCCTACTGGCTGACGGACTACATGATTTCGTCGGATTTGCAGACAGCTTACGCAGCGCACGTGGAAGCGGGCGAGGTCGATGGCGCTCCGCAAGGCGCGGGCGGTCCGCCGGAACTGACGCCGGACGTGAAGCAGCAGATTGCCGACGAAGTGAGAGCCCAGTTGGCCATTGAAAACCAGGAGGCGCAGCAGCAGGCACACCAGGTGGATGTGGACCCCGGTTCCAGCAGCATTGACCGGACACTGGACGACGCCGCTCACGGCCGCCCGCACGTGTTTGTGGTGGGCGCTGCGTTGGACGTGGTGGACGCCACGCAGACCGAGTGCGTGTTGAGCGACGGCGATGTGTTGGGGTTGCAAAGCGCACCTCCCAGCGACGCCAAGGCCGCGGACCTGGTGGTGTTGTCGAGCAAGGGCGGCCAGGAATGCCAGAAGCAGGCCACGGTTTCCGTAGCGCTGGGCGACCTGCAGGAGATGCAAAACCACATGCGGGAGACCATCGACCAGGGCTTGCAGGAACTGCAGGCCAAGCAGGGTAAGGGCGGGTTGCCGGTGGCTCCGCCTGCGGCCCAGCAAAAACCGGTGGCCGCCCAGTACGCGTCCATTGCGCCTCCGCCCGATCCCAATGCAGCGGCTGAGATTCAGCAGCAGGCCCAGCAGGGGGACCAGGCTGAGACGGAAGTGACCGCGGAGGCGGGTGCGGGAGGCGGGCAGTAGTTATTGACCTGGATTGGCCCATCGAAGTCTCGATGGGCCAATCCAGGCAGAGTCCGCTCGCGCCAGCGACCCCTGGCTGGCGCACAACAAAAAACGATTGCCAGACACCCACCCTTCGGCCGCAGAATCCGGGGGTACGGTAGGAGGGGATCTCATGCCTGTCTTTTCGATTCTCGAACCGTTTTTCCATGCACTCAACGATGGAAAGCTTATTCGCCTGACAGTGGCTTGGGTGCTGCGCATTCTGGCTGGCCTCATGGTGCTGCTCGGCCTGTTCTGCTTCCTCTATTTCATTCGCCTCGGATTCAGGATCAGCGACAGCGGACTGAACACGCGCTCCAGCGGCATCCTGATTGGGTGCGTGCTGTTTGCGCTCTTTGCCCTTGCGTGGGGCTACGTGACGGCGGGGATTCTGGCCTTTCGCGCACGCTCGATCACGGAGCTGGAGGACAGTCACTTTACTGTCCTGTCGATCCTGTCCCTTCTGTTCCGCTTGAATGGCGAACTGGCGTTTGTTACTTATTCCCTGTTGGGCGTGGCTGGATGCTTGTTCGTATGGCTCACCGATTTCAGCCCTCTTTCCGAACTGGGAATGCTGGGTGAGCGGCTTCCCTTTGCTGAAGTCGGTAGCAGCAGCTTTCTGAGCGGAATCGAGTTTGCAGTTTTCATGCTCCTGATTGCTTTCGGCTCGATTATTTTCATGTATGCGCTGGCAGAACTAACCGTCGTGTCTGTGGAGATTGCCCTCAACACGCGCGGGTTGCGCGCCATACCCACAGCAACAGGTCCTGCTCCGGCCCCCGCTGCTGGCATCGCGCCAGCCGCGCTCCCTCCTCCTCCGCATCCCGCCCCGGTTGAGAATGCTCTTCGCAGGTCTGCCCAGTGCGGCCACTGCGGCCAGTCGCTCGATCCGGGCGCCACTTTTTGCGGCGAATGTGGTAAATCAGTAGGGTGATATGAAAAACCGATTCTGCACCAAATGTGGAAGGGAAGTGGCGGAAGGCAAGCGCTTCTGCGGAGCTTGTGGCCAGGCAATGCCTATCGTGGCAGCGGCGGTCCAACCCGAGCCTCCGCCACTGCCTCCGCCTCCGCCCATACCCGTTCCGGAGCCTCCTCCGCTGCCCTTGCCGGAACCTTCTCCTGTGCCTGAGCCGGCGGTTGCAACCTGCGTTCGGTGCGGTGCGGATCTCATTCCTGGCCGCAGGTTCTGCCGGCAATGCGGTCTCGCTGCCAGCCAATCCATCCCTTCACCCGCCGCGCCTCCGGTCGAACCGCCGGTTGCGGCAACGCCCCCGGTGGTTGCCGCGCCCCTTGTCGAACCTGTGGCGGTGGAGGAGACGGCACCAGCAGAAGCAGCGGCTCCTGCTGAGCAGGCGCCCGTTCCCGTGTGTTCCTACTGCGGTACGCCCATCGTTCCGGGTCGACGCTATTGCAAGAAGTGCGGTCATCGTATCGAGGAGCCGGTCGAAGCTGTTCCCGCGGAGCCGCGTCCGTCTGCACCCGCTGAAACTCCGGCCGTCGAGGTTCCACCGGAGCCCCCGCCCGCCGTGCCAGCCGTTCTTCCGCCGCCTATGAGCACGCTGACGCCGGTCATCATTGAGCCGCCTGTGCAGGAAGTAGCTCCCGAGCAGACGCCTGTCCCAGCGGTGGAAGTGCCGGACGTTTCCGAAGCGAAACCGGCTGAATCGCCAGCGGTTCCGACTTCTTCGGATCAGGTGGAACAGGAACCGGTCGAACCTGTGCCCTCCGTGACTTTGCCCGAGGGAGGGAAACCGACCGCTTTACCTATTGTCGCGCCGGTGGGGGAGCAGACAGAGGCCGCGCCCGTAACTCCACGCGTGGAAGAGCCGCCGCCGGCTCCGGCGGTGGCTGCGCCTCCCTTCGTTCCCATTTCCACTCCGCCTACCCCTTTGCCGCATACGGCCCCTGCCTCCGTTCCTGTTCCACCGCCGACTCGGCCGCGGGACCAATCAGGGCGGAACCTCGGCGTCGCGGTCGGGATTGCTGCGGTGGTGCTGGCGACTGCGGGTGGCGCCTGGGGATGGCATGTCTACAAGCAACGCGCCGTTTCCACAGGGACGAGTACATCGAAGACGTCGCCAACGGGGACGGCGGCGACGCCGGGCCAGAAGCCCAGCGCCGGGACAGTGGCCGGTGCGCAATCGCCCTACAAGGCTCCTCCGAGCACCCCGGCGCCTCTCGCCGTCAATGCGCCGCCGCCCCGCGCCAACCCCGCGCCGTCGCCAAGCAATCCGCCCGTACCTCCTCCGCAGAAGTCTGGCTTGCTCGCTTCCAATGCCGCTCCGCAGCCGAGAGTCGCGCTGCCGTCAGCCGCGGCCACAGCCCCGCCACCTCCTGCGCCGGTGGCGCAGCGGTCAGGCATGCTCCATTACCAGGGACCGCCGGTGCCCTACAACGGAGAAGTGGTTTTTGACCATCTGCCCAAGTCCCGCCTCCGGTTCGTGTATGACCGCCAGGGATGGATGCTCACCATCAAAGCCAACCCTGACGGCACGAAGCGCGTGACCATGACCTCGCAGAAGGCGGGTTACCAGACCTACTGCGATTTGAGCTGGGAGATTGCGGAGTAGTTACCTGAGGGCGGCGAAGCCAGTATCATGGTCCGCATGTCCAGAAAACTTCGCTGGGGCGTTCTCAGCACTGCATCTATCGGCTTGAGAAGAGTCATCCCCGCGTTGCAGCGGGGCCAATACACCACAGTCGCCGCCATCGCATCGCGCAGTCTGGCGAAGGCGCAGGCGGCGGCAACTGGCCTTGGCATTCCCAAGGCCTACGGCTCGTACGAAGAACTCCTCGCCGATCCTGAAATCGACGCCGTCTACAATCCACTGCCCAACCAGCTTCATGTTCCCTGGACCATCAAGGCCGCCGCGGCGGGTAAGCACGTTCTCTGCGAAAAGCCTTGCAGCATGAGCGTCGCGGAAGCGGAATCGCTGCTGGCCGTTCGCGATCGCACCGGGGTCAAAATCGCCGAAGCGTTCGTCATTCGCTGTCATCCCCAATGGCTTCGCCTGCGCGCCTTGCTCGACGAAGGCCGCATCGGGGAGCTACGTTCCATCGTCGGTTTCTATAGCTACTTCAATGTCGATCCGGCCAACATCAACAATCAGGCGGAGTGCGGTGGCGGGGCGCTGATGGATATCGGATGCTATCTAGTGCACGCATCGCGCTACGCCTTCTCGCAGGAGCCGACCCGCGTGGTCGCCCGCATCGACCGCGATCCCCAGTTCCACACAGACCGGCTTACTTCGGCAATTCTCGATTTTCCCTCAGGCCAATCCATTCTTACATGCAGCACACAGATGGTTCATTCCCAGCGCGTCCAGTTTCTGGGCACGCGCGGCCGCATCGAGTTTGAGATCCCTTTCGCCGCGCCGAACGATCGCCCCACGCGGCTCTTCATCGACACAACCGGCGACCTCTCCGGCACTGGCATCACCACGGAGACCTTTCCGGTGTGCGATCAATACATGCTGCAAGGCGATGCATTTTCTCGCGCTGTTCTTGAAGATACAGAGGTCCCGGTTCCTGTTGAAGATGCCATCCGGAACATGAGGGTGATTGAGGCGATCTTCAACTCCGGCAATTCCGGCCAATGGGAGTCCGTGCAGCGATGAGAACTCTGCCGCTTGCGAAGGTCTACCAGTTACTCGAACCCGGCCCTGTGGTTCTGTTGACCACCGCGCGCAAGGGCCGCGCCAACGTGATGACCATGTCCTGGCACATGATGGTGGAGTTTGAGCCCCCGCTGATTGCCTGCGTCGTGAGCAACGCGGATTGGAGCTTTGCCGCGCTGCGAGCAACGAAGGAGTGTGTCATTGCCATTCCGGCCGTGGCGTTGGCGAGCAAGGTTGTGAAGATCGGCAACTCCTCAGGCCGCGATGTGGATAAGTTCGCGAAATTCGGCCTGACGCCCGTGCCGGCTGAAACCGTAGCGCCCCCGCTTGTCGGCGAGTGTTTTGCCAATCTCGAATGCAAGGTGGTCGACACTCATCTGGTGAACAAGTTCAATCTGTTTGTCCTCGAAGTTCAGAAGGCCTGGATCGATCCGGCACAGAAGCATCCAAAGACCATCCACCATCATGGATACGGAAGATTCGCAGTGGATGGCCAGACGATTACGCTGAAATCGGGAAAGCCGTAGATGTGAATGCTAGATTTGAGCATAGCCTCCGAGTCTTGGAGGCTTGGAGGCGGCCCGGAATGCAATCGACCAAGGGGACGGGAATATGCAGGCATGATTCCGGATGTTTAATATAGACAGGTGCAACAAGAACGGCCCAGCGGGGATGTGTGGCAGTGCCACACACGCCAAGGCCCGCTGTTATTGCGGCATTTTCGGCACCAGTCCATGACAGACGAACCACAACTCGACCGGGCACGCCGCCGACGCATCCGCAATGCCGAACGCAAACTCCGCGACGCGCAAATGCGGCTGGCGCGCACGGAGCGAAGCGTCCTTTACTGGTCCCGGGCCCTGGCCGACCTCAGGCACGAGCAAACTCGAGCCATTCAGCACACGCTTTGGCCGGAAGAAGAACCGCAGGACGAAAAATGAACTGGCGCAGCAGATTGCCCGCGCCAGCCCAGTTATGTTTCGCTGGCCAAGGGGTTACTTGGCTGCTGCCGCCTTCTTCTGAACTTCCCAGCGCCGCTTGACGGCTTCGGCGATGCGCTTGCGGCCTTCAGGTGAGAGATTTCTCTTCTTCTTCTTTGCGGGTTTGGCAACCGCGACCGCAACGGGCCCGGCCTTCTTGGTTGCAGCAGCTGCGACCTTCTTGGGCCGGCCAGCTTTTTTCCTGGTCACAGTCGCCGAGCCATCGGCGAGTAACGCACGCGCTTGTTGCAGGCGCGCTATATCCTGATCGATGCTTGCCAATACGTCTGAAATTGCCATTGATTCTCCCTGAGTGATGCAGGCAGTCCAATTTCTGCGGGCTTAATATCAACTAAACGTCCCACAGGTCTAGCTGCTTGCCTCATAAATTACGATACGCAAATGTTTGTTCTTTTACAAACAACAAACAGCGTTCGCAGGTCAAAGTTTGAAGCGGATTTCTGGTTCGCACAAGTTCCGATTTGCACATAACAGCAATTTTTTTGAAAGAAAATACTCCCTCTCTTCCGAGAGTCTGGAAAACAGCGACCATTTCATGGAGAAGGTCGCGCATCAAGGAGAGCGCTCGGGCAGTTTCCTCTTGAAAGCAGTCTCCTCCGGCGCGATCCATAAAAACCTAGAGAAAGCGGCACTTACTTCATGCTGCAACAACGGCCTTCCCACAGCATTTTGAAACGGTGGCAAACGGCAGCTTTTCTCTGCTACACTTGGCGCCTCAAATTCTTCCCGGCCTCATGGAAAGGGGGAATTCAGATGCGCGCAACCTTCCCGCGACGCCTCTCGCTGCGCCGCTTGCCTGCTTTTCTTCCCACATTGCTTCTGCTGGTGATGGGCGTCCCGTTGCTGGCGGCGCAAACTGATCCGCCCATCCCAACGGGCGACATTCGCATCCACTACTTCCGTCCCGACGGAAACTATCTTGGCTGGACCATTTATGCGTTCGGCGATACCACGGAGCCGAATAACTACGCGGCCGGGCCGGTCGCAGTGACGGGCACAGACACCTTCGGCGCGTACTTTGACATCGGTGTCATCTCCGGCGCAGCCAACGTAGGCATCATTGTCCACAAAGGCAACACCAAAGATCCCGGCCCCAATGAATCTGCTGACCCCGCTACGCAGGGCAGCGAGTATTGGCAGCTTTCCGGCAGCAACGTGCTGCAAACCGCGCAGCCGCCCACCATTCAGGCGACGGATCCGGCAATTCCTGCCGGCAAGGCGCGCATTCATTACTTCCGTCCTGATAATAACTACGGCGGCTGGAGCCTCTACCCCTTCAATGCCACCAGCGATCCCACCGGAAACTGGTGTACTACAGAGGACTACGTTTCCGGCTACGACAAGTTCGGCGCTTATTACGATGTGGGCGTCAACCCGGCGCTGAATGGCGGTCAACTCGGCCTCATCCTGCACAACTGCCAGACCGGCGTCAAAGACCCTGGGCCGAATCAATCTCTGCAAATCAACCAGTTCACCCAGGCATGGGTCATTTCTGGCGATCTTACTGTCTTTACCACGCAACCGGTCACCGAGTATCCTACTGATCCCGCGATTCCCGCCGGAGACGCGCGCATTCACTATTACCGGCCCGACGGAAACTACTCCGGCTGGAGCCTCTATCCCTTCGGCGCCACCAGCGATCCCACTGGAACCTGGTGCACCACCGAGGATTATGTTTCCGGCTACGACAGCTATGGCGCTTACTATGACGTAGGCATCACCAGCGGTCAGCTCGGATTCATTCTCCACAATTGCTCCACTAACGTGAAAGATCCCGGCCCCAATCAATATCTGACCGTGCCGCAAAATCTTTCCGCGTGGGTAGTTTCGGGCGATCCCACCGTATTTCTCGTGCAGCCCACCCCGGCCCAGTTGCTCAGCGGCGTGTTTGATGAGTTGCAGGCCTATTGGATCGACGCCACCACCGTGGCCCTGCAGCCGCAGTATTACCAGTCAGGTTGGACATATGCCATCAACTACAGCCCCACGGCCAGCCTGCAACTTGCATTGACCGGGGTTACCGGCGGCAGTTCCATTCCGCTCATGCCCTACTCCGGCACGCTCACCGCGCAGGAACTCACGCGCTATCCGCAGTTGGGCGGCTATGCGCTGTTCAAGCTGCCCGCCAATCTGCAGCCGGGAGTGGTCGCGCAGGCGCTGAAGAGTCAGCTTGCGGTTTCCGCCGTGGGCGGCGACGGTTCATTGAAATACGCAACCGGGATGCAGACGTTCGGCGCGCTCGATGCGCTCTACGCCTACTCCGGCAGCCTGGGCGTTGTCTTCAGCCACAGTAACGACCGCCGCCAATTCGACTTTCGCGATGACAGCGCCGTGCAGATCAGACTCTGGGCGCCTACGGCGCAGAGCGTTTCATTGCTTCTCTACAACAAGCCAACTGATGTCGCGCCCGCGCAGACCATCGCCATGCACGAGCACAACGGCGTGTGGGTGGCAAGCGGCGATAACGAGTGGAAGGGCAAGTACTATCTCTTCAACGTCCACGTCTATGTCTCCGCCGATCAGGCTATCGACATCAATACGACAACCGATCCCTATTCAATTGACTTGGCGTTGAATGGTGCCATGAGCCGCATCACCGATCTCGACGACAACGCGGTGAAGCCCGCGGGCTGGGATTTTCTGCCCTCGCCGCCCTTGGCGAGTCTCAACGACCTCAGCATCTACGAACTCCACATCCGCGATTTCAGCGTCGATGATCCCACGGTGCCCGCGTCCATCCAAGGCACCTACGAAGCTTTTGCGGACCTGCACAGCAATGGCATGAAACATCTGCACGACTTGGCCCAGACCGGACTGAAAGCTGTCCACATCCTGCCCAGCTTCCACTTCGACGGCGCGAACGAGGACAAATCCACCTGGCAGTCGCCCGGAAACCTGGCGCAATACCCACCCGATGGCGAGCAGCAGCAGGCGGCCATTATGGCGGTCCAGAATAATGATGGTTATAACTGGGGTTATAACCCGGTCCACTACATGGCCCCGCAAGGCTCCTATGCCGTCAATCCCGAGAACCGCGTGCTCGAATACCGCAAGATGGTTGCGGGCCTTCACTCGAACGGGCTGCGCGTGATTCAGGACGTGGTTTTCAACCACACCAGCGCCAGCGGCGAAAACTTCGAGGCGAACCTCGACGAAGTGGTTCCCAACTACTATCACCGCCTCGACGCGAACGGCTTGCTCCTCACCGGTTCCTGCTGTCCCGACACCGCAAGCGAGCACCTGATGATGGAAAAGCTCATGATCGACACCGTCGTGCTGAATGCAAAGCAGTACAAGATCGACGGCTTCCGCTTCGACGAAATGAGCATGCACTTCACCTACAACATGCAGGACATCAAAAACGCATTGAACGCACTCACGATGGAAAAGGATGGCGTGGATGGCAGCAAGATCTACATCTATGGCGAGGGCTTCCAGATAGGAGAAGCAGCCAACAACGCCATCGGCCCCAACGCCAGCCAACTGAATCTCTACGGCTACGGCATTGGCACGTTCAACGATCGCATACGCGACGGCATACGCGGCGGCAGTCCCTTCACTGATGCGCGCGTGCAGGGATTCGCCACTGGGTTGGCCACCGATCCAAGTGCGTTCACGACGGGGAGCACTCCGCAATCCGATCAGGTCGCAACCTTGCTTGAAGAGTCGGATTGGATTCGTGTCGCTCTCACCGGGAACTTGAGCAATTACTCGTTCATCAATGCCCAGGGCCAAACCGTCACCGGATCGCAGATCATCTATGGCGGCCAGCCCGCGGGCTACACGGCAAGCCCGATTGAAGACGTGAACTATTGCTCGGTCCACGACAATCAGACGTTCTTCGATGTCGTGCAACTGAAATCGTCGGCGTCGGATTCCATCGCTACCCGCGCTCGTCGTCAAGTGCTGGGGATGAGCCTCGTCGCACTTGCTCAGGGCGTTCCGTTCTTCCTCGGCGGCGACGATTTGCTGCGCTCCAAGGACATGGATGGCAACAGCTATATCTCCGGCGACTGGTTCAACAAGATCGATTTCAGCTACCGGACCGCCAACTGGGGTATCGGCCTTCCGGTCGCCAATCAAAATCAGTCCGCGTGGCCCATCATGCAGCCGCTTCTGGCCAATCCGGCGCTCGATCCCACGCCGCAGAACATTGCGGCCACTACCAAGGCCTTTCAGGACTTCTTGGCTATTCGTTCGAGCTCAGGCTTGTTCCGTATGCAGACTTTCAACGAAGTTCAGGCGAACCTGAGCTTCCTGAATACCGGAACCAGCCAGATCCCCGGACTGATTGTGATGAAGCTTGATGCGAATGGAAAGAACTACGGGCCCTATGCGCACATTGTTGTGCTGTTCAACGCGACCAATGCGCAAGTCACTTTCACCAGCCCGGCGTTACAAGGAATGCAGCTTGCACTTCATCCGGTCCAGCAACACTCCAGCGACCCGATGGTGCGTCAATCAACCTTCAACTCAAAATCAGGTGCGGCCACTGTCCCAGCGCTGACAACAGCGGTGTTTGTCAGCAACGCACGGTAAATGCTCGACCTCGAAGCCCTCGCGCGCTTCCAGGGGCGCGAGGGCTTTTCTCGAGGTACAGCTTGCAATGCTCTGCTGGAAATGCCCGGAAGAGAACGAATTCCAGAGATCTGCAGCGCTTCTCCAGTGCAACCTCGCCCTCGATCGGCCCCTATTGAGCCGGCCCTCAAATTGAAGCACCGTGCCCCATCCATTTCGCAGGTTTTATCGCGAAATGGGTGGGAAGGCCTAACACTCCTTAAGGGCTGGATCATCAGGTCTTCAATGGTTCATCGTCCAGATCGTCCTCGTCTTCGTCCGGCTCGTCTTCAGGCAATTCCCCGTTGTCAGGTTCTGTAAATGGCTCCTCATCGTAGGGGTCTTCATAAGTCGGCTTGGGAAGTTTCTCGGGATCTTCTGCGGGCGGGTGCGGAGAAGTGGCCATGGTTTGCTCCTGGCAAGCTGTGATGCGAGCGGCAGGAGCGGGGCTGTACAGATCGTTGGATTTCGCGGCGATCCCTTCGTGAAAATCTGCATCTCAGGCTACGGAGGGAGCCATGACAGCGTTGAGGATGGCAAATCTGGTCTTCTGGACGGCGCTGGCGATGCTGGCCGGCAGCAACAGTCGCGCCGTTTCCCAGCCGCCTCAGGAGATCAAGGCCGCGCCGGCAACGCCCATTGCCGAAAAGAAATCGGATCTCGGCGAGCAGACCTGGAAGCCGGAGTGGGACAAGATCGTCGAGGAGACGCTGCCTCCGGAGATGCTGTCAGGCCGCGTGGCGCGGGATGTAAGAGCATTCTGTCCGCGCTTCAAAGCCATGAGCGAAGGGGATAAACGCGCTTATTGGGCATACTTCTTCCAGGCGCTCGCCGGCGCCGAAGCAGGGCTTGTGCCGACTGCGGATGTGCATCATACGGAAGTGGAAGTACAGGAGAAAGATACTGTGACCGACCGCATGGTGCGAAGTGAAGGCCTGTTGCAGCTGACTTATATGGATGCGCAGCGCTATGGCTGCGATTTCGACTGGGAGAAGGACAAGCAGCTACCGGAGAAGGATCCCGCGAGAACGATTCTGCAGCCGAAGAATAATCTGACATGCGGAGTCAAAATTCTCGCCAACCAACTTGTTGCGCAAAAAAAGCCTCTTCTGAGCCGGTCAAGCTATTGGGCAACGCTGCGCCCCGGAGGAGCCAGTTACCGGGTCTTTGCCAAGCAGATGAAAAATGTGCCTGTCGCGTGCCGCCCGGCCTCGTCTCTCGACCAAACCAAGTCGGCAACTGCTCGGGCCGGCCCGGCAAGCGAGACCGTCCAGAAGCTGACTACAGACTTGAAGTGAGCGGTCGTCTCAGGCTCCTCCACCGCCTGCCACGCAGATCGAGATCTTCTTGAAACTCAAAATTCAGGAGGATATTGCTGATTTTATTGGTGGCGGAGGGCGGGATCGAACCGCCGACCTACGGGTTATGAATCCGTCGCTCTAACCATCTGAGCTACTCCGCCGGAAAGGCGCCACATGGGCACGGGCCGAGATGGCCCCCTTTGAGATCATGCGGGCACAAACCCGCTCACACGTCCCAGCCTTGATGATACGGGCGACACGGTTTGAAGGTCAAACGCGGCGCTTGTGCAGCCCTCGGCGCCTGGAGGGCTGGGCCCTTGCTTGGGACGAAGTCCAGCTCTCCGTTCCTGTAAACTCGCCTGTATGAACACGTTCCGCATCGCCGGTGTCATCCCGGCCCGCCTCAGCTCTACGCGGCTCAGCCGCAAGGTGTTGCGCACCATCGCCGGCCGGCCCATGGTGGAGTGGGTGTGGCGCGCAGCCACAGCCAGCGGCTTGATGGACCCCGTGGTGGTGGCCACCGATTCTGAAGAGGTGGCGGCCGTGTGCAAAGGCCGAGGTATTCCCGTTGTAATGACCTCACCCGAGTGCGCCAGCGGGTCGGATCGGGTCAGGGAGGTGGCCCGCCAGATCGATGCCGACATTTACGTCAACATCCAGGGCGACGAGCCGACGCTGACCGCCGACTTTTTCCCACCGCTGCTCAAGCCATTTGACCGCCCGGAGGTCGAAGTGGCCACGCTGGCCGTACGCTGCCCGCCGGAGGAGTTCGCCGATCCCAACGCCGTAAAGGTGGTTACGGCACTCGACGGTCGCGCGCTCTACTTCTCCCGCGCGACGATCCCTTTCGATCGCGATGCGGCCGGGTTCAGCGGCTACCGCAAACACCTGGGGATTTACGCCTATCGCAAGGCCGCGCTGGAGCGGTTTGCCGCGCTCGAGCCGTCGCCTCTCGAGCGGGTTGAGCGTCTGGAGCAACTGCGCCTGCTGGAAAACGGAATTGCGCTCTACGTGGCCGAGGCGCCCCGAGACACCATCGGCGTGGACACCGAGGCCGATCTGGAACGGGCGGAGGCTGTGCTGAAAGGTCGGGCAGCACTCAAGCAAGCGCCCTCCCATTGATCAGTTCTGGACAGCTATCTGCGAGTCGCCGATGCTAGGATCGATCAGCCTTCGGGCCAGAGAGCTTGAGGTTTCCCCATGGGCACGGACCATCGGCCGCTCGTTCTGTTGACGGGAGCCTCGGGCTACATTGGAGGGCGCCTCCTCAAGGCTCTTGAAGCAGCGGGCTCGCCCGTTCGCTGCCTTGCCCGGCGCCCTGCATTCCTCCGCTCCCGCGTTTCGCCCTCGACGGAAGTTGTCCAAGCGGACTGCCTTGATCGCAACTCTCTTGCGCCGGCAATGGCCGGTGTGGAGACGGCATATTACTTCGTCCACTCCATGGGTTCAACCGGGCAGTTTGAGGAGGAAGATCGGCAGGCCGCGCGGAACTTTGCCGAGGTCGCTCGCGAGCAGGGAGTCCGGCGCATCGTCTACCTGGGCGGATTGGGAAACCAGGATCATGCTCTCTCCGCACATTTGCGGAGCCGTCAGGAAGTGGCCGACATTCTGCGCAGTTCGGGAGTTCCGACCATCGAGTTTCGCGCCTCCATCGTCATCGGCTCCGGAAGTCTCTCGTTTGAAATGATTCGTGCCCTGGTGCAGCGCCTTCCAGTGATGATCTGCCCGCGATGGGTCGAGGTAAAAGCCCAGCCGATTGCGGTGGAAGATGTGATCGCCTATCTATCGGCGGCGCTCAACTTGCCGCTGGATCAGTCCGCAGTCTTTGAGATAGGCGGGCCGGACCAGGTAAGTTACGGCGAAATCATGCAGGAATACGCGCGGCAATGCGGCCTGCGACGATGGATGATTTCGGTGCCCGTTTTAACCCCGCACTTGTCGAGCTTGTGGCTCGGCCTCGTCACTCCGATCTATGCGCGCGTAGGCCGCAAACTGATCGAGAGCATGAGAAACCCGACGCTCGTTCGCGACAAGTCCGCTCTGACGGCTTTCAGCATCCAGCCAATGGGTTTGAGACAAGCGGTCGAGAGAGCTCTCCACAATGAGAACCAGGAATTCGCCGCGACCTCCTGGTCCGACGCCCTCTCCTCCAGTGGAAAGCCTGCCGCCTGGGGAGGGACGCGCTTTGGAACCAGACTTGTCGATTCCCGTACCGTGCAAGTGCCGGTGTCCCCGGCCTCGGCCTTTGCTCCCATCCAGCGGATCGGCGGCGCGACGGGATGGTACTACGCGAATCTCTTGTGGCAGGTCCGAGGCTTCTTCGATCTTCTTGTGGGCGGCGTGGGACTGCGCCGGGGTCGCCGGGATGCTCACACTGTGGCCGTCGGCGATGCTCTGGATTTCTGGCGCGTCGAGAGCTTTGAGCCCAATCGCCGACTGGGTCTGGTAGCTGAGATGAAGGTGCCTGGCCGCGCGTGGCTTCAGTTTGAAGTGGAAGCCACCAGCGAAGGCTCCAGAATTCGGCAAACCGCAATCTTCGATCCCGCAGGACTCGGCGGGCTTCTCTACTGGTACGCGCTTTACCCCATCCATTACTGCATCTTCAGGGGGATGCTTCGCGAAATTGCCGCCATCGCACAGCGCGAGCCACACGTAGCAGCCGCCGTCGCATAGGACTCGATTGAGGCCAGTTTGCTCTTCACAGGATCGTAAGAATCGCAATTCCGCGCAAGAATCGGATAGCGTGCTCATCGCCTGATGCGCGAGGATTGTTTCCATGAGCAGCAATCCCCAATTCGCTCCTGCCGCCGGACGAATCTCCATTTCCTCTCCAAGAATGGCTCTTGACGCGGAAGCGGCTTGGCAGCAGGTCCTCAGCCGCGATCCGGCGGCCGCGTTCTTTTACGCTGTGACGACCACCGGCGTTTTTTGCAGGCCAAGTTGCGCCAGTCGGCGGCCATTGTTGGCAAACGTCCGCTTCTTTCGTTCCGCCGACGAAGCGCAGGCTGCCGGCTTTCGTCCCTGCAAACGTTGCCGTCCAGCCACTGCGTTCAGCAGCGCATTGGACAAGGTGAGGGAACACATCGAGGCTCATCTCGACCGCGCAGTTCCCTTGGCCGAGCTCGGTCGCGTGGCCGGACTGAGTCCGTTCACCGTCCAGAGGCTTTTCAAACAGGCGCTGGGCGTCAGCCCTCTGCAATACCAACGCGCGCTGCGGGCAGGCTCGCTGCGCAACGCGCTCAAGCAAGGAGGTACCGTGACCAACGCGATCTATGAAGCTGGATTCGCCTCATCGAGCCGTGCCTATGAAGGCGCTCAACTGGGCATGACCCCTGCCCGCTTTGCCCAGGGCGGCCGGGGTGAGCAAATCACCTACACGACGGCGCGTTCGCAGTTTGGCTGGCTGGTCGTGGGAGCTACGGCGCGCGGCCTCTGCTGGCTGGCGCTGGGCGCCACTGCGGATGAGGCCGAGGCGAGCTTGCGCGAGGAGTTTCCGCTGGCAACACTGGGTCGCGATCCGTCCCTTGCAAACATTGTGGAGGCGGCGCTGGCAGTGGTGGGCGGAAGCGCGGAACAATCCGCGGCCGGCGAAGACTTTACCTTGCCGCTGGACCTGCGCGGCACCGCCTTTCAACTGCGCGTGTGGCAGGCTCTGCGCGCTATTCCACGCGGAGAAACGCGCAGTTACAGCCAGTTAGCTCGTGAGTTAGGCAATCCAAACGCGACCCGTGCCGTGGCTCGCGCCTGCGCCACCAATCGCGTGGCAATTGTGGTTCCGTGCCATCGCGTCGTCGGTGTTACCGGCTCGCTTACCGGCTATCGCTGGGGAGTGGAACGCAAACGGCAAATGCTGGAGGCCGAGGGACGGTCGTGATGGTGAGAGTGACCGTAAGAAGTGATGGTAAAAAACTATAGATTAGATGGAGCTATCCCACCTTAGCCGCAAACCACGCGGCGAAGGTGGGGCACCCATTGCTCTTCACACGTTGCTTATCGTCCGTTATTCTTCACCCGTTACAGCTGAAGTTACAGGCGAGCGCCGCCTGAAGCCTGAACAGTCTGTCCGGTGAGCCAGAACGAATCGTCCGAGGCCAGGAAAGCAGCCACGGTGGCGATATCGCCCGGCTGGCCGATACGCCCAAGCGGCGTTTCCTCAACATTCTTCTTTTCAAAGTCGCTGCCGATCACTCCCGCAGCGTGCACGCCTTCGGTCTCGACCATTCCAGGATTCAACGCGTTGACGCGGATCTTCCGGGGACCGAGTTCCCTCGAAAGCGCCACGGTGACTGAATTGACGGCGCCCTTGGTGGCGCTATAGACCGATGCGGTGGGAAACCCGGCGGCTGCGACCGAACCAATGTTGATAATGCTTCCGCCTTCGGGATGGAAGTGGAGCAGCGCCGCCTGCGTGGTCAGGATCAACCCCAGGACATTCAAATTGAATTGCTTGTGGAAATGCTCGGGAGTGACTGTTTCAACAGGGCTGAACTCATAAATGCCGGCGTTGTTGACCAGGATGTCGATGGGGCCAAGCTCGCGCGCCGTCTTCTCCACCAACGGGCCGATGGATTCCGGATCGGCCAGATTGGCCTGGATGGCGATGGCCTTGCCGCCCCCGGCTTTGATCTCCGCGACAACTTTTTCTGCTGCAGCCTTGCTGCCGGAGTAGTTGACTGCAACGGCAGCGCCGCGCGCCGCCAGCTCACGGGCAATGGCTGCGCCAATACCCTTCGATGCGCCGGTGACCAGCGCGACTTTTCCTTGAAGACTGCTCATTTTCCGCTCCACGGCCGAAAGGTCATCATTTCGACATTTCGACAACTATCGAATTGATTGCGCAGCCGTGGGGTTGGATTCAGAACCATTGCGAAATACTTTTTCGGGGTCCGCTCAGGCGCCGGGGCGCGGGCATCCGCCGATGGATGCCAAGGTGGCGACGAAGGCCGTCCAGACATCAGCGCGGAAGCTCAGGTAGTGGTACTTGCCCTCGCGCCGCACTTCAACCAGCCCCGCCGTCTCCAACTCCTTGATGTGGTGCGAAAGCGTCGCGGGAGAAATGGCAAGCGCCGCGCGGGCTTGCGCGCAGCCCATGGGACATGCGGCCTTGGCGATGCCCTGCAACAGTTCAAAGCGGCGCGGATCGGCGAGCGCCTTCAGGATGGCGGCTTGCCGCGTGCGCGTCAGTCGAATCATTTTCGCTGAGGGTGCTGCTTTCGGACTCGTTCTGCCTGACGTTGCCATCGGTTCCTGTCTTTGCGGCACGCATTGAAGCATATCTTAAATTCGGAACCAAGGCCCGCAACTCTACGAGCCGGCCCCTAGCTTGGTGCCGAGCGCCAGCAAGGTCTGGAATTGCGGAGTTTCCGGTTCTTTGTGAACCACTGATGTTTGTACCTGCGTGAATCCGGAATCTTCGAGCATCGCTTCGAGTTCGGCCCCGCTGAATCCGAGCCATTCGTCGGCATATAACTCGCGCGCCTCTTCAAAGCGGTGCTTGGCCAGATCGAGGATCACGATCCGCCCGCCCGGCGCAAGAATCCTGGAGGCCTCGCTGACGGCGCGTTCCGGGTGCAAGGCATGATGCAGCGATTGCGAGAAGAACACCAGGTCCACCTCCGCGTCGCCGATGGGAATCTCTTCCATGTCGCCCTGGCGAAATTCCACATTCTTGATGTCGTTGCGAAGCGCTTCTTCGCGGCCCACCTCGATCATCTTTGCCGAGGTGTCGATGGCGATCACCTTTCGGGCCCTTTCGGCCAGCAGAAGGGCAAAGCCGCCCTCGCCGGCGCCTACATCGGCGATGACCATGGGCGGCATCAGCCTTAACAGGGCCTCGGCAACGCCCTTCCACGATTTTCCCGGAACGTAATCCCGTCCCAGCCGTCCGGCCACGCTGTCAAAGAAGCTGCGCATCTTGTCCTGGCGCTTCGTAAGCACGCGGCGCATGGCGGCCTGATCCGATCCAGCTTCGGCGATCTCCTCCCGCGCTTCGGCCAGCAAATTGGCGAGCAGGCCGTCGGAAGCGATCAGACGATAAAGATTGCTTTTGCCGGTGCGCCGGTCCTCGACCAGGCCCGCCTGCTTCAACTGCGAAAGATGCGTAGAAATGGTGCTCTGGCCCATGACCAGGATCTCCTGCAATTCGGCCACCGAGAGCTCTTCGCCGCCCAGGAGCAGCAGAATGCGGAGCCGGCTGGGGTCGGCTAACACGCGCAGGATCTTGACGATTGACGGCATACTGTCCAGAATACGCGCCGGTTCGCGCAGCACAAGGCCTGAGCCCCTCAGACTCAGCGGCGAAGGAAGAGTGCTGAACAGCCTGCCCTCGTGGCCAGGACGGCAGGCGCCGCGCAAGCCGCCGAGCGCCCAATTGGCTCGTTAGTCTTGTAGATTGTTGGACTTGTTGGCAAATAACCCTGCTTGGCGGCAATTTGCTACAATATTCAAGCGGGTATTTGCGCCTAAAACCCCGACAACACTCGAAGTACAGGAACGGTCGTTGATTGCCGGTCCTCAGTTTCCAGCTGCTTCCCGGTCGTTCGGGTTTCTGCTGATAACTGATCACGGACAACTGACAACTGTCCTCATTCCAAACGAAGGAGAACTTGCGCGGCCGCCGCAGAATGCATCGCGACGTACATGCAGCGCGGGAAACGAGACAAATATGCTTTGGAGAGGTTTCCAGAAACCGAAGCGCCTGGCAGTTGATGCCGAGACGCTCACAGACACATTCGGCAAGTTCAGCGCCCAGCCTTTTGAGCGCGGCTTTGGCACCACCATCGGCAACGCTCTGCGTCGCACCCTGCTCAGCTCCATCGAGGGCGCCGCCGTCACCGCGGTTCGCATCGAGGGCGTGCTCCACGAGTTCCAGTCCATTGGCGGCGTAGTTGAAGATGCCACCGACATCATCCTGAACCTCAAGCAGGTTCCGTTCAAGCTCGCGGGCGACGGTCCCAAGGCGTTGTATCTGCGCGCCGACCAGCCCGGTGTCGTCACCTCCGGCATGATTGAAGCCGATGGCGACGTCGAGATCCTGGACAAGAACATCTATATTGCCACCGTTTCCGAAGGCGGCAAGCTGGACATGGAGATGCGCCTCAAGCGCGGACGCGGCTACATCTCTGCCGACAAGAATTTCGACGCCGACTTGGGCATTGGCTTCATCCCGGTGGACTCGGTCCACTCGCCTGTGCGCCGCGTCAACTACATCGTCGAAGCCGCTCGTCTGGGCCAGATCACCGACTATGACAAGCTGGGTCTTGAAGTGTGGACCAACGGAGCTGTGTTGCCCGCCGACGCCGTCGGCCTGGCTGCCAAGCTGCTCAAGGACCACATGAACATCTTCATCAACTTCGAAGAGGAAATCGAGGCCGAGTCGCGCGGCGAAGCTGGCCACGCCGTTCTCCGCAACGATAACCTCAATCGTTCCGTCGAAGAGCTGGAACTGTCGGTGCGCAGTTACAACTGCCTGAAGAACGCCAACATTCAGACCATTGGCGAACTGGTGCAGAAGACCGAAGCCGAGATGCTGAAGACCAAGAACTTCGGCCGCAAGAGCCTGAACGAGATCAAGGAAATCCTGGCCCAGATGGGCCTCTCGCTGGGCATGAAGATCGACGAGCAAGGCAACGCCGTCCCCGGACCCACCAGCATCCCTCCCGCCACCGCATTGGCCGCCAATTACAGCCATTACGACGACGAAGACGAACCGTTGGATTCCGTGGACTTGCAATTGCCCACCGAGACCGAGAACTTCTAAAGCCAGCTATCAGCCTCTAGCCGCTAGCTTCTAGCTTCGCCTTGCCGAGTTCTGTAGTTGTCGGTGGGCAGGAAATCTAGAGGCTGGAAGCTGGGAGCTAAAAGCTAATCGAAAGAGAGTTGCATCATGCGCCATCGCAATGCAGGATTCAAGCTCGGACGCAACACCAGTCACCGTCGCGCGCTGTTGCGCAACCTGACCACGTCCGTCATTCTCGAAGACCGCGTGGAAACCACCGTGACCAAGGCAAAGGCCGTCCGTCCGCTGGTTGAAAAGATGATCACCCTGGGAAAAAAGGGCGATCTGCACTCGCGCCGTCAGGCCCTCAGCTTCCTCATGACCGACCAGTCGGTTGAGAGGCTCTTTGAAATCGTGGCTCCGCGCTACGGCGACCGCGCAGGCGGCTATCTGCGCATCGTTCGTACCGGATTCCGGAAGGGCGATGGCGGCGAAAAGGCCTTCATCGAACTGCTGGGCGCCGAAAAGCAGCTCGATGCCAAGCGCCAGAAGCGCGATGACCTCAAGGCCAAGAAGCGGGCCGAGCTGGAAAAGCAGTTGGAAGAGAGCAAGAAAGACGAAGAAAAAGGCGGCGAAGAGGCCGCGTAACTGCGGCGCTCTCCGGCAGCTTTATTCTCCGACAGAAACACGCACGGCCGCATCCCCTCGCGGGATGCGGCCGTGTTTGTTTTGAGGAATGTGAAATGGAAGGAAAGTCTCGCAGCGGCGCGCAATGAGTAGCGTAAGGAAGCTACTCATTGCCAGCTATGCCGCCCGTGCCAGCTTTTTCGGCCGGGTGATGCGCATGAAGGTATAAACCATCAATTGCAGCACAATGGCGCCGCAGCAGTCCAGCAGCACATCCCATGGTGTTCCGGTCCGGTTGGGAATCATCGATTGGTGGAATTCATCGGAACTGGCCACCATCGCGGTCCCTAGCAGAGCGAGCAGCGCGTCCTGGATGAAGCGCGAATGGGGCAGGGTCATCCACCAGGCGCGCAACCATGCCAGGCCGATGAGTCCATAGCCGACAAAATGCCCGGCTTTGCGGATATGGTGGTGCAGATGCTCCCAGCGAGGGTCGCTTACGGGCCCAAACAGGTGCTCGAACAGCCACCGCAGCGGGCCGGAGGTGTGATCGGATCCAAAAGCCTCTGTGGACTCAATCACGATCACAGCGACACCCAGCGCAACCGGCAGCCAGGCATTCAGCCAGAACGTGAAACTGTTGCGGCTTGCGCGTTCTTCCACTTTCTGTGCCCTCTCTTGGCTTTGATCCGGAAGGCTTCTTCAGCATGAAGAAGCCTTCCCAGTGAATTGATCCCCAACAGCACATTTGGATGCAGCGCGTTACTCCACGTGGTAGTTCGGCGCCTCGCGGGTAATGATGACGTCGTGCACATGGCTCTCGCGCAAGCCTGCGCCGGAGATGCGCACAAATTGCGCCTTCTGCTGCAACTCGGCGATGGTTCCGCAGCCCAGGTAGCCCATGCCGGAGCGCAAGCCGCCCACGAGTTGGAAGACCATGGACTCCAGAGGCCCACGGTAGGGAACGCGCCCTTCAATGCCCTCGGGAACGAACTTGGCCAGGCGATTTTGGCTGGCGCGTTCGCGCTGCACCACCCCTTCCGAGCCCAATTCGGCACTCGCCAGATCGGCAGTGCTCTGGAAGTAGCGTTCGCCCGAACCCTGGCTCATGGCGGTCAACGAGCCCATGCCGCGATAGGTCTTGAAGCTGCGGCCCTGGTAGAGAATCGTCTCGCCCGGGCTTTCGTCCACGCCGGCAAATAGCGACCCGATCATCACTGAACTGGCGCCCGCGGCGATGGCCTTCGTAATTTCGCCCGAATACTTGATGCCGCCGTCGGCAATCACCGGAATCCCGCGCTCATTGGCTGCGCGCGCCGCCTCGGCAATGGCTGTAATCTGTGGCATGCCCGCGCCCGTGACCATGCGCGTCGTGCAGATCGAGCCCGGTCCGATGCCCACCTTGATGGCATCCGCACCCGCATCGATCAGCGCCATGGCGCCCTCGTAGGTGGCCACATTGCCGGCCAGCAAGCCCACGTTGGGGAAGTGCTTCTTGACTTCGCGCACCGCCTCCAGCACGCGCGACGAGTGTCCGTGTGCCGAGTCGATGGCCAGAACATCCGCGCGCGCCCTGACCAGCTCCGCCGCCCGCTCCAGATAATCGCCCGTCGCCCCGATGGCTCCGCCCACCCTCAGCCGGCCCTTTTCGTCCTTGCTGGCGTTGGGATACTTCAGCTTCTTCTGGATGTCCTTGACCGTGATCAGGCCCTTCAGGTTGTATTGATCGTCGACCACCAGCAGCTTTTCCACGCGGTGCTCGTGCAGAATCTGCTCGGCCTCTTCGAGGGTGGTGCCTACGGGAACGGTGATCAGGTCCTTCTTGGTCATCACGTCGCCCACCGGCACATCGGTGCGGGTTTCAAAGCGCAGATCGCGGT